>Ga0315279_10001690_pt1 | contig 36007 bp, 31 predicted proteins | sample YL17G06_20_MG_FD_203694 | JGI IMG/M metagenome (GOLD analysis project Ga0315279, IMG submission 203694) | Sediment microbial communities from Yellowstone Lake, YNP, Wyoming, USA - YL17G06_20 | ecosystem: Environmental > Aquatic > Freshwater > Lake > Sediment | place: USA: Wyoming | collected...
GCCAAAATGTCGCGAGGGAACCGAGGAAGAGCCTTTTCGGTGGTCCTGGGAACTCAGCTGAGCGCGTCATCGGACAATTCGGGGTGGACGACCTACGCCCGTGGCCAGTTAGGTCGACAGCCTGATTGGCATCTACATGCAGGACGGCTGGTTCGACGACCCGAAGGAAGGTTTCAGGCGGACCCACATGCCCCATCACCTGCATCCCGACAGCGCATATTGCCGCGAGCAATTCAACGAGCCCCTGGGACGCTACGAGACGTACTACATCGTGCGCGCTGATCCAGGGGCGTGCACCATGCACGGGTTCAAGGATGATGCCGACATCGACGAGTACGACCGCGAGGTCCGCAGGTCCGCGGAGACGATGCAGGAATTCGACTGGCGGAAACACGTCTATGAGCACCCGAGCGCGACCGGCGAGCTGCATCAAATACCGCCCGGCACGGTGCACGGCACCGGCGGACGGCAAGTGATCCTGGAGATCGACACCAATCCCAGCCGCGAATCCACTGAGTATTCTTTCTTCCTCTACGACTTCTGCCGCCCGTGCTGGAACTACCAGAAGAACGACATGACGGGCAAGCCCCTGCGCCTGAACGTCGAGCACGGGCTGGCGATCATGCGCCGCAACCGCCGGCAGAAGTTCATGGCCGAGAAAATCCGTCCCGCGCCCGTGTGCATCCGCTCTGGGGAGGACTGGCGGGAGATGTCATTCCCCATGTATTACAACATGCCCTACCAGGTCAACCGCTTCGAGTTCCTCACCAGGGTCGAGGACGACACCAGCGACATGTTCCATTGCCTGTCGCTGACCCGTGGAACCAAGGCGCGGGTGTCTTCACTGCGCGAGCCGGGCAACCAGATCATCCTCGAGGACTGCGACACCATCGTCCTTCCCGCCTGCTTCGGCCCCTACGTGCTGGAGAACCTGGGCAACAGCCAGTGCGAGATCATCAAGACCACTCTCATCACGGAGTCGCGGGCGCAGATCGACAAGGCGCAGGAGGAGAGGGACTGGGGGCCGGGTTAGCCGACGGCCAGCACCGCGAGCGCGGTTGCCAGCGCGCAGCTTGCAAAGTTCACAAGGTCGTTGTTGACGAATGAGAGGCCGCGCACGAGCCTGTTGGGGCGGCCATCCTCGCCGGTCTTCAGCTCGGTGAGAGCGTCGGCACCCTCGTATTGAGCCTGAATCCCGGCGCCGAGGAAGCTGTCCAGCAGGGACCCGAGAAGTCCACCGATGGTCACGAAGACTGCGAGCCGCAGAAAGCCTCCGGGCACGATTCCCATGGAGAGATTCTCCACCGCAAACAACAGGGCGATGAAAAGCGCGCCGGCGAGCGACATCACGCTCCCAAGGATGCTCACGCCTCCAGAAACCCCGCGCGTCACAGGCCGCACGGTGACAAGGGAGACAGGCTGCCTGCGCGAGAGTACCCCCAGCTCGCTTGCCCAGGTATCCGCATTGGAAGAGGCAAAGGAAACGGCGAACCCAACAGCCCAAGCAGGGTTGCCGGTCAACTTGTAGAGAAGGGCGCAAAGTGCCCCGACTCCCCCATTGGCAAGGACCTGGAACATGTCCCGCCTGTTGCCCTTCTGATGGATCTTCTTCAAGGGCTTCTTTTCGTCTTGTCCCACGTAGCCAAGGGCGGTGGAAGAAACGAAGAACGCCATGAGAACGATCCAGAAGAGAGGGCCGCCGCAGGTAAAGACCATGGTCCCGACGATGACACCAGCGACGGCGCCTCCCGGATCCAGCGATCCGCGCCACAGCACAACGAGCGCTGCCCCGGTGTTCAGGATGAGCCCGACTCCGATCAGGAGCGCAAGGGTCACATGAACACCCCCGCGTACAAAGCAGCTGCTGCCAGAGGCACCGTGAGGTTGTCGATGCCGAATGGAGTGAACAGCTCGACAACTGTTGCAGCGGTGGCGATGACTGAGGACACGCCGATGGCCGGAAGGAGCGCCCCGTGACGAGAATTGAAGATCAGGGTAAAGGCGAGCGTGACGATGAAGGAGGCGGCGAACATGACGATGGTCCCCGCCGCGCTCTTCCTGCCTCCCCAGATGCGTGCACCGTGCGCCCCGTTTCTCTCACCCACCAGGGCGGCCAGCCCGTCACCCCACCCGAGCACCAGCACGGCGATGCCTCCGACCCATGCCGGCATGACCCCGCGCCAGCAGAGATTCACAAGCACCAGCAGGGAGATAGGGAAGTACACCGTGCCGAGGTTGCGCTTGTCGGCTCCTTCATCCATGGCGGGCAGGAGTCGAAACCGAAGGGCCAGTGCGTTGATCGCGATGAAGCTTGCCGGCCCGATGGAGGCCACCCAGGCATCGCCCATCGTGGCCATGGCGATGAGCCACCAATGCGCCACACCGATGTGGATGACCTTTCGCGCCGCAGAGGCACCGAGGACGTGCCGGCGCATGAGGAGCGTCGCACCACCGATGAAGCCGAAGACGAACGCGTACGAGGCGGCAAGTCCGAGAGCGTCCAAAGCTGCGGGGGACATTGCGGCAGAGTATAATCAGGAAGTGATGGACAGGACCATCCCCTGGATGAAGAATTTTCGAAGTGCCACGAAGAGCAGGATCGTGGGGATCGAGGTGAAGATGACCGCGGTCATGATCCAGGGGATGTTCCCGCCACCGTAACCGGTCATCGTCGCCACTGCCACCATGATGGGCCGCACGCTCTGGGCGCGTGAAAGGACCATGCCGAAGAGCAGGTCGTTCCAGATCCACGTGGCCTGGAACAGCGCGACCACCGCGGTGGGAGGCAGGGACTGCGGGAGAAAGACCGAGAAGAAGGAGCGTGCCGGGCCGCACCCGTCCAGCTTCGCCGCTTCCTCGATCTCCCGTGGAATCGTGGTGTAGAAGCCGCGGTAGACGAACAGGCTGAACGGGATGCAGATGGCGGAGTAGATCAGGACCATCCCCGTGCGCGTGTCGTAGAGGTTCAGGGTGTTGAACAGCCGGTAGACGGGGATGAGGTACATCTGGAACGGGAAAAGCGTGCCGCTGTAGATGATCAGGAAGAGGGCGAAATTGAACTTCGGCCGGAGGCGCACGATGCTGAACCCTGCCATGGAGGCGGCGACGATCACCACCAGCGTGCCCGCCGCGGAATACATCAGGGAGTTGCCGAGGTTGTCCAGGAGCCTGTACTGCTGGATGACGGTGACAAGGTTCTTGAAGAAATAGACCTGCGTGGGAAGCTGGTAGAAGGTCTGTGACACGAAATCCTGGGAGCTTTTCAATGAGACAAGGAATGAGCTGGCAACGGGGAGCAGCCACAGGAACGTGAGAATCACCAGGACGACGTAGACGGGGGCCTTTCTGAGCCAGCGTGTCATTCCTTCATCACCCTTCAGTAGTAGAGCATGTCGCGCTTGGTCATGCGCCTGATGTACGCGGCGGAAATCACGATGACGATGAGAGAGAGGATCACCGAGATTGCCGCCCCGTATCCCATGTGGAAAAGGGTGAAGGTCTCACGGAACATCGAGATGGCCAGTGTCTCCGACGAGGAATACGGCCCGCCCCGGGTCATGACGTAGATGATGTCGAACACCTTGAAGGAGTTCACCATTGCCATGGTGATGACCACCGTGGTGATGGGCCGGAGCATGGGAAACTTCACGTGAACAAAGGTCTGCCACTTGTTCGCCCCGTCGATGATGCATGCCTCGATGGGGTCCCGGGGGATGGTGCCCAGGCCCATGAGGAACATCACCATGTTTGTTCCAAGCTGCTGCCAGGTCCATGCGAAGATCATGGAGAAGGTGTTCAGGGGAACGCTCGTGAGGTACGAGGGCTTCAGGGGAATGCCGAGGAGCATGAGGAGGCCGTTCAACACCCCGAGCTCCTTGCCCAGCATGTAGGTCCAGATGATGCCGGTGGCCACGAAGGAGATGGTGAGGGGGATGAAGAAGATGCTCTTGAAGAAGTTCTCCCCCCGCAGGCCGGTGACGAACACCGCCACCACCAGGCCGCCGAGGGCGGGAAACACCAACGTAAAGGCCACCCATGTCACCGTGTTCAGCATGGAGGTGCCGATGATCGGATCGCTCGCCATCACAAGGTAGTTCTTGATGCCATTGAAGATCGGTGCGCTGATGCCGTCCCACTTGAAAAAGCTGTAGTACAGGTTCTGCATCATGGGTAGCACGAGCAGGATCACCACCAGCGCAAACGCGGGGAGTATGAAGGCGTAGCTGACGATCGTGTCCCGTGCTTTCAGGGAAATCCTCCGGAAAAGAAAAGAGAGGGGTCGCGGGGTGGGCCCCTCTCACGTGCACGCTGGAATCTTACTTCTTGGCCCCTGCCCAGTAGCTGTCCGAGATCTTGTCCAGGTTGCCGAGGACGGTGTCCAGGGACGAGGGGTTCAGGATGAACCGTGCGAACTCGTCGACCGCGGCTTCGCAGATCGGCGTGGGAGTCGCCTCCCAGTAGCGGTTGAGCACTCGATATCCGCTCTTGATGGTCTTTGCAAAGTTCACCTTGCTCGCGGGCAAGTAGCTCGAGTCGGCCTTCGCGTTCGCCGGGTACTGGTTGAGCATCTTCGCGAACGCCGCGTTGCCCGTGGGGCCCATCCACCAGTCCACGACCTTCTTTGCGGAGGCGAGGTTCGGAGCCTTCGCCGAGATGACGATCGGGCTGGCCTCCATGATCACCACCTTGCCCGCGGAGGCGTTCACGGACGGCATCACGAAGATGTCCGCCTTGTCGATGGACACGCCGCCGCCCGTGAGGACGGAGAGGTACCAGGACCCGCAGGGGATCATGGCCACCTGGCCCGCGTTGAAGAGGCGCGGTCCGTCGGCGAACAGGTCGGTGGAGGGATCGGTGAAGTAGCCCTTGGCGATGAGGTCTGACCAGACAGAGAAGGCCTTCTTCACGCGCGGATCGGAATACTTGACCTTGCCTTCGCAGAGGTCGACGTAGAGCTGCGGATCCTGCCGGGCGACCATTTCCTCGAAGAGGATGAACGTCGGCCAGCGCTGCTGGACGGATTCCAGCATCGGGGTGACGTTGTTCTTCTTCAGAGTGTCGCAGACGTTCAGGAACTCCGCCCAGGTGGTGGGGACCTTCAGGTTGTACTTCGCGAAGACGTCCTTGTTGTACCAGACGCCCCAGTACTCCACCACGTCGGCCATGCCGTACACTTTTCCATTGAAGGTGAACGCATCCCGCAGGCCCTGGGGATACTCTGCCTTGTGCTTGTCCCAGAGGTCGGTGAGATCCGCCACCAGCCCGCCGTCGATCAAGTCTTTCATCCGGTAGGTGGACCACCAGGTGAACAGGTCGGGCGCCTTCGAGGTGGGCAGCGCCGCGCGGACAGCGGCCTGGAAGACGTCTGTCGTCGGGTAGGGTGACTGGGTGAAGCCGACGCCGATCGCGGCCTGGGCCTGCTTGCCCAGGTCCTCGAAGAACGGCACGTAATTCGGGTTTCCGCCCTTGTCGTGCATCAGCACGAGGTTCGGCGCCCCCGCGGCAACGCTGGCGCCCATGAGAAGGAGCGCGCCGGCGAGGACGCAGAGCATGAGGCCCTTCAATTTCCGCATAGAATCCTCCTTCGAAGAGAGAAATATCTCAAGGGCAGCGGCCCCGCGGCCGGGCGGCTTCTGCCGCACACCCCTGGTGCGCGATTACTCGGGAGATGCTCCCACCGGTCGGAAAACGGGCGCGTGCGGCCCCCGCCGATGGCGTCCCCGCGGTTTCAACTGTTTAGCGTATTTTTACCCGACCGGTACGCCGCTGTCAAGTTTTTCTTTTTTTATCATTTTTTGACCACTTTCACTTGAGGATACGGCCTCGCGGATGGCAAATTTAACTTGACAGCCGGTGCGCCATGAGGTTAACTGTGATTAAATTTTAGCAGGAAAGTGAGTGCCGTGTCTCACGCACGACTGAAGGACATCGCAAAGAAAGCGAAGGTGTCCGTCGCCACTGCGTCCCTTGCCCTCTCTGGAAAGGGGAGGATTTCAGAGGAGGTTCGCAGCAAGGTGCGCGACACCGCGGATCTGCTCGGCTACCGCGCGAGGCGCAGGACTCGTCTCGGGGAAGTCGCGTCGAACGGCTTGGGAATCCTCCACGCCGAGGACCGGCAGTACGAGTGGCACTTCATCCGGCCCACCATCCTGGAGCTGGAGCGCTCGATGCGGCAGCGGGGGCACGTCCCTGTGCTGATTGCGGCGAGCACCCGCGCGGATCCCGAGAAGGTCGTGCGTCACGTCGTGGAATCCGGCGTGAGAGCGGTGTTCACCCTGCAGATGTCGGACGGTGCAGTGTTCGCCGAGCTGCGCGCGCGCGGGATCCAGGTGGTCGTGATCAACAACAGCGGCTTCCAGGCCCGGTTCAATTCCGTGTGCGTGGACGATTTCCAGGGGGCATACGAGGGCACCCTTTCCCTCTTGTCCCTCGGCCACAGGTCGCTCGCCTTCGTGGAGTACGCGCGGCCGGAGTCGCCCAACGTCGTGGCCGATAGGTTCATCGGGTTCCGCAAGGCGCTGGAAGAGCACCGTGTCAGTTTTTCTCCGGAGAGGCGCATCACCGTACCGTTCATGGACGCAAAGAAGCTGGAGAAGAAGCTCGCCGCCCTGTTCACGCGCTCCGAGAAACCGACGGCGATCTTCGCGCACGACGACTACCTGGGCCTGTTCGTGATTGATGCGCTGGGCCGGCTGGGGCTTTCGGTGCCGCGGGACGTTTCACTCGTTGCACCCGGGGACGTGCTGGACTACAACCTTCCCCTGATGCCGCAGATCACCACGATGCGGATCGACACGGCTCTCCTGGGCAAAATCGCGGCGAACCTCATGTTCGATCGGATGCGCAATACAGACTCCGATGTGCACGTGCTGAAGGTGAAGGAACAGCTTGTGCGGCGCGCGTCGTGCAGGCAGGTGTGAGGAGGAAGGGGATGACGTCTCGGGAGAGGGTGTACCAGGCATTTGCGCACCAGCAGCCGGACACGGTACCGGTCGACTTCTCGGGACACAGGTCCTCGGGCATCGCCGCGCTTGCCTACCGGGGACTTCGGTCGCACCTGGGCCTGCCCGCGCGGCCGGTGCGCGTGTACGATCCCATCCAGCAGCTTGCGATCGTGGACGAGGACGTCCTTCAGCGCTTCGGCGTGGACACGGTGGAAATGGGACGGGGATTCAGCCGCGACAACGGCGACTGGCAGGAATGGACCCTGCCGGACGGCAGCCCGTGCCTCATGCCTTCCTGGGTGAAGCTGGAGCGCAGGACCGGCGAGTGGGTGATGAAGTCATCCGCCGACACCGTGCTGGGCCGCATGCCGGACGGCGCCCTGTACTTCGAGCAGGTGCACTACCCCTTCATCGAGACCGAGGACCTGGGCAGCCTTGCACAGGCGTTCGAGGAATGCATGTGGACCTCCGGCGCCGCCGCTGCACCCCCGGGCCCCGCGGGATCCGGGGCGGAGGGCCCGCGGAATCTCGCGCGGGGCGCGGCAACCCTCCGCGCCGCGGGGCAGCGCGCGGTGATCGGACTCTTCGGCGGAAACCTTCTTGAAACCGGCCAGTTCCTCTATCGCAACGACAATTTCTTCCTGCTCCTTGCGGGCGAACCTGACCGCGCCGCGGCGTTCCTGGACAAGGCCGTGGAGCTTCACCTCGAGAACCTGCGCCGTTTCCTCGCCGCGGTCGGGGATTCCATCGACATCATCCTCTTTGGCGATGACCTGGGCATGCAGACAGGGCCTCAGATCTCCCCCGACATGTACCGAACCTTCTTCAAGCCCCGGCACAAGCTCATGTGGGAGACGGCGAAAAAGCTCGCCCCCGCCGGCCGCGGAGGGGACCCGGCCAGGCCCGTGCTGCGCGTGATGCTCCACTCTTGTGGTAGCATCCGCTCGCTCCTTCCCGACCTCATCGAGGCCGGTCTGGACGCGGTGAACCCGGTGCAGATCTCCACCTCGGGAATGGAGGCGCAAGGGTTGAAGCGGGACTTCGGCAGGGACATCGTGCTCTGGGGAGGCGGCTGCGACACGCAGACGGTCCTTAGGTCGGCGACACCCGCCGAAGTGCGCGACCACGTGCGGCGCCAGGTGGACGCGCTGGCCCCGGATGGAGGGTTCGTGTTCCAGCAGGTGCACAACATCCTCGCCGGAGTGCCTCCCGCGAATATCGTGGCGATGTTCGATGCCGTGAGGTCGTAGAACAAACCGCGCAATTGCGCGTATACTCCCCCGCGAGGGGGATTGAATGCGAAAGTCGCGTGCGCTGTGTGTCCTTCTTCTCATCGGGTTGGCGGTCTTCCTGGCCGGCTGCGCAACGTTCCCGTCCCAGGTCTTGCTCGATCCCGCCCGGTTCGAGAACGATGCCGTCCGCGTAGAATGGGCAATCGGCATAAACTTCTTCCGCATTAAGCTCACGAACATCACCGACATGCAGATCGACCTCGACCCGGCCAACTCCGCCATTGTGTCCGTCGACGGGGAGGCGCGGCTGCTTTCCCTTGTGGCCAGCAAGGATTCGGTGATGGTGCCCCCTCGATCCTACGTGATCCTCACTTCAGAGCACGGCGCCGTGTATGGCACGGACATCCTGGGCCGGTTCAATGCGGAAACCGAGGACAGGTATCCCCTGCCGATGAACGTCAACGCCGATGACCGACTCTTCCTCAAGGCACACACGGGGGAGACCATCCGCCTGTACCTCACGGCGGACGTGCGGGGGAAGAAGACCGTCTACGACATCACCTTCAAGATTGCCGGGGCCACCAGGGTGCAGCAGGGCCGTGGAGCGCCTGAACCCGCCCCGGTCGCGGCGCCCGCGGCGCCCGCCACGCCGGCCCCGCCAGCAAAGGGCAAGCCGTAGCCGCGGGGAGCGCTCTCTATGTCCGCAGTCCGAGAACCCATACGCCAGGCGCGACGCATCGTCATCAAGGTAGGCACGCGCGTGGCCACCGAGTCCGACAATGCGTTTTCCTCCGGCGTGATAGGCTCCCTGGTGCGGCAGATCGCCGCCCATATGGAACCGCCGTCCTCCCGCTCTTTCATCATCGTGAGCTCGGGGGCAATTGCGCTGGGCCTGAACCGGCTGGGCATGGTGTCCCGGCCCCGGGAGCTGGACCTGCTTCAGGCGGCGGCGGCCGTGGGCCAGAGCCGGCTCATGCACGCCTACGAGCACGAGTTCGAGGCGGTGAAGAAAGAAACGGCGCAGATCCTCCTCACCTCCGAGGACATCCGAGGAAGGACACGCTACCTCAACATCAGGAACACCATCTTCACGCTGTGGTCCTTCGGCGCGGTGCCGATCGTCAATGAGAATGACACTGTCTCCTTCGACGAGATCCGGTTCGGGGACAATGACATCATCTCCGCGCACATCGCCAATATGCTGGATGCGGACCTCCTGGTGATTCTCACCGATACCGACGGCGTTTTCGACATGAATCCCAAGACTCATGCGGAGGCGCGCGTTCTTCGCACCGTGGAGAAGGTGACCGACGTGTTGCTCGCCGGAGCCGAAGGCAAGGGATCCTCCTTCTCCTCGGGGGGCATGGAATCGAAGATCCGGGCGGCTGATATCGCCACGCGCAGCGGGGTGGGAGTCGTGATCGCGCGGGGGGAGGGGCTGGACCTGGGCGGGATACTGGAAGGCCGGGAGATCGGCACGTGGTTCGTCCCCTCCGTGCGCCGGATGAAGGGCCGCAAGAAGTGGATGGCCTTCAATCCCCGCACCGACGGTGCAATCGTCGTGGACCGGGGCGCCGAGCGCGCATTGCTCAAGCAGGGACGGTCTCTTCTCCCGGCGGGAGTGAAGGGCGTCCGGGGCGCCTTCGCCATGGGCGGTGTCGTCTCAATTCTTGACGAGGAAGGCCATGAGGTGGCGCGCGGCCTGAGCAATTTCTCCAGCGAGGAGCTGGAGAAGATCCGAGGGCTGAATACGAAAAAGATTCCCGAAGTGTTGGGCGCCGAGGCCTATTTCGACGAGGTGGTGCACAGGGACAACCTTGTCATCATCGCCCCGCGGGAATGAAACGGGAAGGCATGGAATGAGCGACCTGAACGATTACATCGTCACACTTGCGAAGGCCGCGAAAAAGGCGTCCGTCGGTCTTCGGACCCTGAGCGCCGACACCAAGAATGCGGCGCTGCAGGCGATTGCCGGATCCATCGAGGCGCGCCGCGCCGACATCCGGGCGGGGAACGCGAAGGATGTCGAACGCGGGAAGAAGGCGGGACTCTCGTCGGCCATGGTGGACAGGCTCACGCTGACGGACAAAAGGATCGATGAGATCATCACGTCCCTGCGCGAGATCGCCGGGCTGGAGGATCCGGTCGGCGAGATCATCGGGGTGCGCCGTCCGGCGGGCTTCGTCCTCGAAAAGGTGCGGACACCCATCGGTGTGATTGCGATGATCTACGAGTCCCGGCCGAATGTCACCGTCGATGCGGCAGCGCTCTGTCTGAAGTCGGGAAACGCGGCGATCCTCCGAGGCGGCAGCGAAGCCCTGGAGTCCAGCAAGGTCCTCGTGGAGTGCATCCGCGAGGCGCTTTCCCGTGTCGGGGTGGACGGGAATGCGGTGCAGTACGTGGAGCGGACGGAGCACGAGGCCATCGACCACCTGGTACAGCAGACCGGGCTCATCGATCTGGTGGTCCCCCGGGGCAGGGAGGCGCTCATCCGCCGGGTCACCGAGAATGCCACGGTGCCCGTGATCAAGCACTACAAGGGCGTGTGCCACATCTACGTGGATGAAACCGCGGACCTCTCCATGGCCGCGGAGGTCGTGACCAATTCCAAGGTGCAGAGGCCCGGTACGTGCAACGCGCTGGAGAAGCTCCTGGTGGAGGAGTCCGTAGCCGAGCGGTTCCTCCCCATGGTGCGCCAGACGATGCCGAACGTCGAGCTCCGGGGAGACGAGCGCGTGCGCTCGATCCTGCCGGGAACGAAGCTCGCCACCGAGGAGGAATGGTACGAGGAGTACCTGGACCTGATCCTCACGGTGAAGGTGGTGAAGAGCCTCGAAGAGGCGGCGGCGCACATCGAGAAGTACGGCTCCAGCCACACCGACGGCATCTGCTCAAGCGATGCGCGGCACATCGAGCAGTTTGTGAGCCTCGTCGATTCCGCCGTCGTGACGGTGAACGCCTCCACCCGGCTGAACGATGGGGGGATCTTCGGCCTTGGGGCGGAGCTGGGCATCAGCACGGACAAGCTGCACGCGCGCGGCCCGATGGGTCTCAAGGAGCTGACGACCTACAAGTGGGTCCTCCGCGGCAACGGGGATATCAGGAAATAGAGCCGACCACGTCCGGCGTGTGTATATTCCTTGTGAATGCAGCACGCACAAGCGGACAACCTTCAATCGGTCCGGCGCACCCTGCTCCTGGTGACAGCGGGGGTCGTGGCCGTGGGAATCACGATTGCCATGATCGTGGCGGCACGGCCGGGCGCTTCCCCAGCGCCAGCCGTCAAAGTGGACATCTCGAAGGCCCCTGATGCCTCCGCCTCCGCACCACAGGACTCCCTCACCGCATCGGCTGATGCCCTGGGGTTCCGACAGACCACCGCGGCTGACGTGGGAGTGGTGGAGAACCTTCCGCCGGATACGCCGCTGCTTGCGCCGAGCAAGTCCATGCTCCCGGTCGGCGCAGCCGCGCCGGATTTCACCCTCTCCACAGCCACCGGCGAGAAGGTCCGTCTCTCTGACTACCGGGGGAAAACGGTGCTCCTGGAGTTCTTCGCCACGTGGTGCCCTCACTGCCAGGCGGAGGCCCAGCACCTCACAAGACTTCGCGAGTCTTTGCCTCAGTCCGATTTCGCTCTGGTTTCGGTCAACGCGGACAGTGAAGACCCCGCGAGCCTCTACGCATTCGACCGCTTCTTCCACATCCCCTGGCCGACGCTCCTCGACCCCGGAACTCCTGCGGGGAGCTTCAAACAGGCCGGCGGCGCCGGGCCAGTCACGCGCGCCTACGGCGTGGCGCTGTACCCGACCTTCTACATCATCGATGGCAAGGGCCGGATTGCCTGGAGGAACGACAGGGAACAGCCCGACATGCTCATCTCGCAGAAGCTTCATGATGTCGCAGGAAAGTAGGACCGCCGCCAGGATTGGATTCGCCATCCGGCTGGCCGCTGCTTCCGTATGGATCATTGCGGGCGCGGTGAAGGTCCCCCAGATCCAGACTTTCCAATTGCTCGTCCAGCGATATGGAATATTGCCGGATGCCCTTTCAGGGCCTTTTGCTTACATATTGCCGTTTCTTGAATTGGCGCTCGGACTCTATCTTGCCGCCGGGCTCTTTGTTCGGGGTACTGCGCTGGTGGGCACCCTCCTGTTTGCCGTATTCCTTACCGCGCAGGCATCCGCTTGGGCGAGGGGTATCAGCCTCGATTGCGGCTGCTTCGGAACTGCGCTGGAGACCACCGTCGGTCCGCTCACGATTCTCAGGGACTTTGGCCTCGGCATCCCTACCTTCCTCATGCTCGCCTTTCCCGCCCGCGCGCTTTCCCTTGACCACCGGCTGTTCGGCGCCAAGGACTTGTTCGGCGGGCTCCACGAGGGCCGGCAGAATACCTGACCGAAATAGTAGACTATTCAAATCCCCTTTAATAAATTCTTTTCTCAATGGCCTGATGGCCAGAAGGAGAGACGATGAAACGGTTCATGGCAGGGCTGATCCTGTCAGCCCTCATTCTTGTTGCCTCGGCAAGCCTTGCGGGCGCCCAGTCGATTCAGGTCAAGACGGGCCCGAACGGGGTGAGCTACCTCGCCGACGACGGTGGGATGACCTTGTACTACTACACCGTGGACACCAACGGACAGAGCGGCTGCTACGGCCCGTGCGCCCAGGCGTGGCCCGTCTTCTACGCGGCGTCGGTGTCGGTGTCCGATCCTCTCGCGGCCTCCGATTTCGGCACCATCACTCGCACCGACGGCACCAAGCAGACCACTTACAAGGGCTGGCCGCTGTACTACTGGTACCAGGACAAGGTCCCCGGTGACATGAAAGGCGAGGACGTACACAAGGTCTGGTACGTGCTCACGGTGCCCGCGTACACGGTCATGATCGGGACAGACAAGACGCTCGGTAACTACCTGGTGGACGGCAGCGGGAACACGCTGTACTGGTTCACCAAGGACTCTCCCAACACGAGCGCCTGCTCGGGCGACTGCATCAAGAACTGGCCCGCTTTTGCTGCGGACTCGTTTGTTGTTCCTTCCGCGCTGAACGCGGCAGACTTCGGCACCATCGCCAGGTCCGACGGAACCACCCAGGCAACCTACAAGGGCTATCCATTGTACTACTGGGTGAAAGACAAGAAGCACGGGGACGTCACGGGTCAGAACGTGGGAAAGGTCTGGTACGTGATCGATCCTGAGAAGTTCCCGTCCAAAATGTAGCCCGCCTTCACTCCTCTTCTGCGTTCGTGGAGCCGGAGCCCGCCCAGAGGGTTCCGGCTCGTCTTTTGCAAGACTCCGGTGACTTTGTCTGATACATTTGAGGCATGGTCCCGCACGCGGAGCTCCGGCAGCGAGTCTCTGACATCCTCGCGGAAATCGTCACGCTGCGCCACTCCCTTCATCGCATCCCGGAGACCCATTTCCAGGAGAGGGAGACCTCCGCGGCGATACGGGACTTCCTTGCCGGCAGCTCTCTGCAGATTCTCCCGCCCCTGCTCCAGACGGACACGGTCGGACTCCTGAAGGGGAGCTCCGATGGCCCGTGCATTCTCCTGCGCTCCGACATCGACGCGCTTCCCGTCCAGGAGCGCTCCGGCGCGGCGTGGAGCTCGGAGCGCCCCTGCTGTGCGCATTCCTGCGGCCACGACGGTCACATGGCGATTCTCCTCGGGACCGCGCGTGTCCTGGAGACCTTTACCGACGAGCTTCCCGGGAGCGTCCGTTTCGTGTTCCAGCCCGCCGAGGAAGAGGCAGCCGGCGGCAAGGCGCTCATCGAGAAAGGTCTCCTGGACATCGCCCCGCGCCCCACTGCGGCCTTCGCGCTGCATGGCTGGCCGGGCGTGCCCGTCGGCTGCCTGAGCTCCGCTCCTGGCCCCGCGATGGCCGCGGCGGACACTTTTCGAATCACCGTGCGCGGACGGGGAGGGCATGCGGCGGTGCCCCACCGCGCGGTTGACCCGGTGCTGACAGCGGCCCAGATCGTGACCGGCATGCAGTCCATCGTGTCGCGTTCCGTGGATCCACAGGATTCCGTCGTGCTCTCGATCTGCCGCATCGAGGGGGGGAAGGCGAGCAACGTCATTCCCGACGAGGTCTTCCTGGAGGGAACGACACGCTATTTCGACCGCTCGCTCCAGGGGATGCTCCGCGAGCGCATGCAGCGCACCGTGGAGGGCATCTGCGCGGCGGCGGGGTGCACGGCGGAGCTGGTCTACGAGGAAGGCTACGTGCCGCTGGTCAACCACCAGTCCGCCGTGGACTTCGCCCGGGACGTCGTCACCTCCTACCTGGGGCCCGCGAGCTGGTTCGCCGAGCATCCCCGCACGATGGGAGCGGAGGACTTCGCTTTCTACCTCGAGCGCGTGCCCGGGGCGCTCCTGCGCCTCGGCCTGGGAGAGGAATGGCAGCCGCTTCACTCGGCGGGTTTCGACTTCAACGACCAGTCGCTGGAGCCGGGGATCATCACCCTGGCCGGGCTGGCTCTGGAATTCTGCAGGCGATAGGGAGGGGCAGGCATGGCAAAAGCGAGGATCATGGTGGTCGAGGACGAGGGCGTGGTGGCCATGCAGATCGCCGAAACCCTGAAATCACTCGGCTACGAGGTGCCGGTGGTCGCGATGACCGGCGAGGAGGCTGTGTCCAAGCTGCTGGAGACAGAGCCGGACCTCGTGCTCATGGACATCCACCTCAGGGGCGATGTGAGCGGCATCGAGGCGGCGCACCGCATCCGCCAGAGGCTCGATGTCCCCATCGTCTATCTCACTGCTTTCTCAGATTCAGAGACCCTGGACCAGGCCCAGCTCACCGAGCCATATGGGTACGTGCTGAAGCCGTTCGAGGAGAAAAGCCTGCACGCAATATTACAAATGTCCCTCATGAAGCACCGCCGCACTCGCAACGTGCGCGAGAACGGATGGTGGATGTCCGCGGTGGCCGCGAGCATGATGGAGGCCATCATCATCTGCGACCCCAAGGGGTACGTGAAGTTCGCCAACCCCTCGGCGGAGACCCTCTTGGGAAAGAAGACCCGAGACGTCCTGGAAACCCGCCTGTCGGAGAGCGTGCGGCTCGTGGATTCCGAGACGCGCGCAGCCGTGCCATTCCCCGTCACGGAGCCCTTCCTGGAAGGAAAGAGCACGCTGCGCGCGAACTGCCGTCTCGTGCTCGGCGAAGAGCGAGAGATCCCCGTGGAGTTCAGCTCCTCACCGCTTCGAAGCCCCGAGGGCACGCTCTTCGGCATCCTGTATGTCTTCCGGGAGACCAGCGAGCGCGAGAGGATCCAGAGCGTCGTCCTGCGCCAGCTGGAAGAGCTTGCCGTCGTGCAGAAGCGCCTCATGCCCTCCCGGGACACCTCGATCCCCGGCATCATTTTCGACTGGCTCTTCCTCCCCACGACGCTGGGCGGAGGTGATGCCCTGGGATGCTTCCGGCTGGATGACACTCACGCGGCATTCTACGCGGTGGACGTCGTCGGTCAGGGTGTTGTTCCTTCCCTGTTCTCGCTGGTCCTGCACATGTTCCTTTCCCCGCATCCCGACGCGGGAGGCATCCTGGTGGAAATGGCACGGGTGTCGGGGGGGGGTGCGCGAGTGGTTCCTCCCGCCGAAGTGGTGAAGAAACTGAACAACCGCTTCTACCTGCGCGACGACGCAAACCCGTATTTTACGATGACCTACGCCACGATCGAGCCGGCAACCGGAAGGCTCCGGCTCGCGCGGGCCGGCCATCCCTTCCCCCTGCTGCAGAAGGCCGATGGCACGTTGAGGCAGGTGAGGGTGGAAGGCTACGCGGTGGGCCTTTTCCCGAACGCGGACATTGCCTCCGAGGAGCTGGACCTCGAGAGCGGAGACAGGCTCTTCCTGTACTCCGACGGCCTCACGGACTGCGCGAATCCCTCGGGGGTGAGCTTCGGGGCGCGACGGCTGGAGGAGGCGATCAAGGCAGGCAGGAGCAAGCCGCTCTCCGTTGTCATGAAGAATCTCCGGGAGGCAGTTGTAAAGTGGCGCGGGTCGGAGGTCTTCAACGACGATCTGTCGGTGCTTGCGCTGGAAAAGGAATAAGCCGGCCGTTCAGCCCTGCGGGAACGTCACCGTGAAGGAGGCTCCAGGAGCGGGGCCCGCGACGAGGGTGCCGTGCAGTTGCCCGACGAGCGTGTTCACGATCCTTAGGCCCAGAGTGCGGGGAGCGCTCACATCCACGTCCGCGGGAACGCCGACTCCGTCGTCGCTCACCGTGAGCACCAGCATCGGCGCCCCATCCGCGCCGGCCTCGTCCCGGCGCATCCTGATGTGGATGGTCCCCGTCTGGCCCTCGGGAAATGCATACTTCAAGGCGTTCGACAGGAGCTCGTTGATGATCAGACCGCAGGGCACCAGGACATCCATGTCCAGCGTGATCTCTTCCACGTTGATCTCCATCGTGACCGTCTCGGAGTTGCCCGCGTAAGAATGCCGGAGGTGCGCGGCCAGGTCCCTGACGTACGCATTGAAACTGACCCCGCGCACATCCGCCGACTGGTAGAGCTTCTCGTGGATCAGCGCCATCGAATGCACCCGGTTGCGGCTCTCATGAAGGAGAGCCTGCGTATGGGCGTCCTTCGTGGCACCAGCCTGCAGGGCCAGAAGGCTGGAGATGACCTGCAGGTTGTTCTTCACCCGGTGATGGATCTCCTTCAGGAGGATTTCCTTCCTCCGCGCCTCCTCTGCCTGCTTGAGGTCCGTCACCTCGCGAACGAGGACGATCACTTCCTTCTCACTGCTGGCCACGAACCGTTCTTCGTAGTAGTGACGCCCTGTTTCCGCATCCACGTGGAACGCGAGCATCTGTGGGGCGCCGGTGTCCAGGGCGGCTTCCGTGGCGGCGATGGACTTGTCGAAGAGCTCGGGGGACAGGAACGAGTACAGCGACAGGATCATTTCTGAATCCCGTCCCACCAGGTCGTTTGCCGCCTCCAGGAGCGGGAGCTGACGGGGGGACCGCGCATCGAGGATCGTCCCGTCACGGGTGACCCGAAAGATCGCGTCCGGCACGGCATCCAGGAAAGCCTCGATCCGCCTCTCGCTGGCGCGGAGCTGCTCGGTGGCTTTCGCCTGCGCGTCCATCATCCCGTTGACCGCGGCGCCGAGGTAGGCGATCTGGTCCTTGCCGGTGATCGTGATGCGCTTCGTCGGGTCCCCGCCGGTACCGATGGCGAGCACGCTCCTGCTGAGGTGCACGAGCCGTGACAGGACGGTGCGCTCGATGGTGAGGAGCACGACGCCGCAGAAACCGACGCCGACGAAGAACAGCCAGATGAAGAAGAACCTGACGGTCCGCGCGCCCTGCTGCCTGATATCGCGCGGAGAATCGACCTGGACCACGGCCACGGGAGCCCCTTCGATGTCGCGCAGCAGTGAAAACACCGATGCGATGCTTTCGCCCGTGGTGTCGATGTAGACGGGTCTCTCCGCGGTGAGATGGGACTCCACGCGGCGCACAGAATCGGGGACCGCAGACCCGCTCAGGTCATAGACCGCCACGGACACCAGGAGCTGGTTTCCCAGCTGGCGCACCGCCTCCGCGTCGATGAGACGGCCCATGACCAGCGTGCCAGCCACGGGAAGCGATCGAAGATCGTCCAAGATCGGACGGGAGGCGATGACCAGCAGTCCCTGCGGCAGGCTGATCGTTCCCTCGGCCCTGCCGCTCTTCTCGCGGAGGAGCACGAGGCCGGGATGCGCGGCGATCCACGTGGGGAGGCTCTCCGCGAGCCCTGCCCGAGCGGCTCCCGTCCCGAAGTGCCGGCGATACGCGACCCTGCCCTCGTTGTCCAGGACGACGACCACGTCCAGGCGCAGGTTGGCGGCGCTCTCCTCCGTGAAGTTGGCATCCGCGAACTCGGCATTGGGATGCTGGACGAACCGGTACATCTCGCTCCAAGCTGCGTAATCCTCCACCGTCCCGCCAAGGTCTGCGGCCTGACGCGCGACCCCGCCCAGGATACGCTGCACGTCGCGCTCCATGTACCGTCGTTCGAGTGCGGCGTAGCTGTCACGGAGAAGCGCGCTGGAGGCCAGCGAGATGATGACGAGCATTACGAGGAGCGTGCCGCCTATGGCAAGGAGGATGCGCCTGCGCATGGTTCGCTGACAGGGTATACCCGGGCAATGGGGAGGTCAATACAACGGCCCCGCGCTCAGCGCGAGAGCATCACCACCAGGGATCGCGCCTCCAGGCGCCGCGTCTCCTGTTCAACGCGTTCTTCGGCGCCCGCGGAAACGATGTCGAGCGGAGAGAGCATCGCGGTGTCGATCGCCCGGTACCACGCCTCTTTTCCCTGGGGCACGGGGGCCAGGGTGAAGAGCACGGGCGTGTCGGAGGCGTTCAGCAAGATGAGGATGTCATTGTCGTCCCTGTCCGCATCGATGTCCGACTTGTTCCCGTCGATCAGGAGCGCAAGCGTACGCCGCTCGGGCGCCCAGTCCGCCGGTTCCGACGCATCAGTGAGCCAGGTAATGTCCGGGATCGTGTCGTGCCGCGCGTTGCGGCCGCTGTAGAACTCGGGCCTCAGGAAGGCGGGATGACGCATCCTGAAGGCGAGTAATTCGCGGGTGAACCTCTGCACGTCCCCGTGCTTCTGCAACAGGCCCCAGTCGTACCAGGAGATCTCGTTGTTCTGGCACCAGGGGTTGTTGTTGCCGCGCTGGGTGCGGCGGAACTCGTCGCCTCCGAGAATCATTGGCGTTCCCAGGGACAGCAGCAGGGTGGCAAGGAGGTTTTTCACCTGCCGGTTCCTGACCGCCTCGACGCCGGGGTCGCTCGTCGGACCTTCCCTCCCGTAGTTGGCGGACTGGTCGGGAGTGGCGCCGTCGGTGTTGTGCTCCCCGTTCTCCTCGTTGTGCTTGCGCTCGTAGGTCACGAGGTCATTCAGGGTGAACCCGTCGTGCGAGGAGACGAAGTTCACGCTGTGGAAAGGCTTCCGTCCGTCACGGAGATAGAGGTCCGAGCTGCCGGAAATCCTGGTGGCCAGGGAGGGCACCCTGCCCTCATCGCCCCGCCAGAACCTGCGCACGTCGTCGCGGAACTTGTCGTTCCACTCCGCCCACCGGCCGCCCGGAAACGATCCCACCTGGTAGGCACCGGCCGCGTCCCACGCCTCGGCAATGATCTTCGTCTGGCGCAGGACGGGGTCCTCCGCGATGCGCTCCAGGATGGGAGGGTTTTCCATGATGCGGCCTTCACGGTCGCGGCCGAGCACGGATCCCAGGTCGAAGCGGAATCCGTCGACGTGCATTTCCACCACCCAGTAGCGCAGGCAGTCGATGATGAGCGTGCGCACGATGGGATGGTTGCAGTTCAGCGTATTGCCGCACCCGGTGTAGTTCCGGTAGACCCGGGGGTTGTCCTCGTCCAGCATGTAGTAGATCGAGTTGTCGAAGCCCCGGAAGCAGAGGGTCGGCCCGGTCTCGTCGCCCTCGGCCGTGTGATTGAACACGATGTCCAGGATGCACTCGATCCCCGCGGCGTGCAGGGCGCGCACCATCTCCTTGAACTCGGTGACCTGCTCTCCCATTGCCCCCGCGCTGGAGTAGCGGCCCTTCGGGGCGAAGAAAGTGATTGTGTTGTAGCCCCAGTAGTTCTGAAGCCGCCCGCCCGTGCGGGGATTCACGCGCACGTTCTCCAGCTCGTCGAACTCCTGCACCGGCAGGAGCTCCAGCGCCGTGATGCCGAGATCTCGGAAGTAGGGAATCTTCTCGATCACGCCACGGAATGTGCCCGGATGCGCGACTCCCGAGGTGGGACTGAGCGTGAGGCTCCGCACGTGCGTCTCGTAGATCGTCGTAAAGCGAAGGGGTCGTGCCAGGGGCCGGTCGCCCTTCCAGTCGAAGTCATCGGAGACGACGATGCCCTTGGGCATGCCCGCGATGTCGGAGGAACGCGACATCGTGAGATCGCCGTTCGGGGAATCGGGATCGAACCCGCGCGCGTCTGCCAGATTCCACGTGAAATTGCCCGTGACCGCCTTCACGTAGGGGTCCAGGAGAAGCTTGTTCGGGTTGAACCTGTGGCCCCTCTCGGGCTCGTACGGCCCGTCCACCCGGTAGAGGTAGCATGACCCGGGTCCCACCTCGTCAACCTGGGCGTGCCATACGTCGCCGGTCCGGTTCAGACGGGGATCCAGCCCGATTTCGCGCGCAGGCCGGGAATCCTGCGGGGAGTCGAAGAGCAGGAGAGAGACAGCGGTTGCGTGCCTGCTGAAGACCGAGAATTGCGTCCCGCGCCCGTTCGGCGTCGCTCCGAAGGGCAGGGGTCTGCCGGGAGAAATGCGCACATCGGATAGTAGAGTGGGCGCCTGCAAGGGTCAAGCGCAGACTTGTACCGGCACATTGGCGCCCGAAATTCGGTGGAAGGCATGCGACGGCGAGGTGTATGTTCTCACCATGAAAACCCTGCCGCCAGTCGAGGAAATGCAGCGAGCCTACCTTGGCAGTGACGCCGCCTTCAACGGCCTGTTCTTCCTGGGCGTGCGCACCACCGGCATTTTCTGCCGGCCCACCTGCTCCGCCCGGAAGCCGCTGCCGAAAAACGTGGAATACTTTCCCAGCGCCAACGCCGCGCTCTTCGCAGGGTATCGACCCTGCAAGCGATGCCGTCCGCTCGATCTGGACGAACAGCCGGGCTGGGTGAGCGACCTGCTGGCTGAGGTGGACCGCGACCCTTCCGCCCGCATCGGGGAAAGGAGCCTGAGAGCGAGGGGAATGGATCCTGCCACAGTGAGGAGATACTTCCTGCGCAACTACGGCATGACCTTCCACGCCTTTGCCCGGGCGCGCCGCCTGGGCGATGCCTTCAACAGGATCCGGGAAGGAGCCCCGATCGACGACGCCGTCTTCGACAGCGGCTTCGATTCTCACAGCGGATTCCGTGATGCGTTCAGCCGAATCTTCGGGGCCCCTCCGGGGGAGAGCAGGGAGGGCGAATGCGTGTTCCTCTCCTGGATGCGAACCCCGCTCGGACCGATGGTGGCCGGCGCGACCGCGGAAGGGATCTGCCTGCTGGAGTTCACCGACCGCAGCATGCTGGAGGCGCAGCTCGACTCGGTGAAAACGCTCTTTGACATGCCGCTCGTGCCCGGCACCAACGCGCACCTGGACATGCTGGAGGAGGAGCTTGCCGCGTACTTCGCCGGCACCCTGCGGCAGTTCACCGTACCGCTGGTCTTTCCGGGCACCGGGTTCCAGAGGCGCGTGTGGGAAGAGCTTCGCCGCATCCCCTTCGGGGAGACCCGCTCCTACGAAGAGATCGCCGCGACAGCAGGCGCGCCGAAGGCAGTCCGCGCCGTCGGCAGGGCGAACGGCCTGAACCGCATTGCCATCGTGATCCCGTGCCACAGGGTGGTCGGCAAGAGCGGAGAGCTGTGCGGCTACGGCGGCGGGCTGTGGCGGAAGAAGTTCATGCTGGAACTAGAGAGGCGATTCCTGTAACAATTGCTCCCCATGGAGCTCTCCGCTCTCAGCCGCGACATCGAGGAGGAGCTGAAACCGGGGCCGACGCTCGACGTGCACACGCACCTGGATGCGACGCACCTGGCGGCCCGGGGGCTCTACGACATCCTGCTGTACCACATGGTGGTGAGCGACCTTGTGAGCGCCGGCTGCCCCGACAGGGGACGGCTGTCGGAATCGCCGTCGGACGAGGAGGCGCGCGTCCGCATCGAGCGCGCCCTGCCGTACCTGCCCGACGTATCCAACACGAGCTGCGCGTGGGGGGTGCGCATCATCCTGGAAGACCTGTTCGGCTGGCGGAAGCCGGTGACGGCGGAAAGCTGGAGAGAGCTCGATGGGTTGATCCGCGAGCGCGCCGCGGAGCAGGGCAGGGCGCGGGAGATCCAGGCGAAGGCCGGCATCCGGAGAAGCTGTACCGAGCTGTGGCGCCGGCACGACGGAAGGGCGGACGCGATGCTCCAGTATTCACTGGAGTGGGCCTTCTTCGGCCGCGCGCAGTGGGGAGAATACGATACCGCGCTCTGGGAGCTGGAGAAGGCGTGGTCGGAGGGAGCGCCTGCGGCCCCGGCGCCGATCGGGCCTGACGCCGCGCGTCCCGTGCCCGCCCGGACCATCCGGTCGGTCAGCGACGTGCACGAAGCGCTGGACGCCTACGTGGATGCGATTCCTTCCAACGTCCTGGGCACTGCACAGCATGTGTCCACCGACATCGACTTTCATTCGGTTGATGAGCGCATGATGGCGTCCGCGCTCCGCCGGCGCCCGCGTGCCGGCCGGCAGGAGCGTGATATCTACGCCTCCTCTATCGTGGAGGAGTTCTTCAAACGGCTTGAAGCCCGGAAACCGCAGGTGATGTTCCAGTTTTCTCTCGGCGCCGAGCCGCTACCCGCGGAGACGGCGAGCGGGCTTTCCCAGGCGACACTCGCATCCCTTGCGGAGACCATCGCCCGGCATCCGGGGATCCGGTTCCAGTGCTACCTCGCGAGCGCTCATGCGAACCAGACTTTGTGCACCATCGCGCGGGAGCTGCCGAACTTCACCCTTGCCGGGTATTGGTGGCACAATTTCTTTCCCACGTTCATCGAACGAGTGATCCTGGAACGGCTGGACATGCTCTCCGCCGCACGGCAGGTCGGCTTCTTCTCCGATGCCTACACGATCGAATGGAGCTATGCCAAGGCTGTGATCGTTCGACGGATACTTTCCCGGGTTCTCGCCGACACGGTGATCCAGGGACAGTACGACAAGCCCGCGGCACTCGCCGTGGCCCGCGAGATCCTCTTCGAATCGCCGCGGCGCCTCATGGGCATGGAGCCGCTCTGATGGACATCCTCGGGCTGGGAGCGGTCGCGGTGGACGATCTGCTCTTCCTTCACGAGTATCCCCGTCCCGACTCGAAGATCCCCATCCAGCGCCGGGAGCGGCATGCCGGCGGCCTGGCCGGCACGGCACTGGTGGCCGCGCGCCGCATGGGACGGGCGTGTGACTACGCGGGGACCCTCGGGGACGACGAGCTTTCGCGGTTCATCATCGAGGGCCTCGAGGCGGAAGGTGTGTCTGTCCGGCACCTCGTGCGGCGCGCGGGGACAAGGCCCTTCCACTCGACGATCCTCGTGGACACCGAGACGAAGACCCGCACCATTCTCTTGGACGAGCAGAATGTGGTCGGTCCTGATCCCGAGCTGCCCTCGCAGGATGTGATCCGCTCGGCGCGCGTGCTCCTCGTGGACCATGTCGGGCTCCCCGCCATGATCCGCGCGGCGCGGATCGCGCGGGCGGCCGGCATCCCGGTTGTCGCCGACCTGGAGCGCGACACGAGCCCGCAATTCGGGGATCTCCTTGCCCTCGTCGATCACCTCATCCTTCCCTACGATTTCGCGAAGAAGATCACCGGGGCGGCCGACGGTCCGGCAATCGTCCGCGCGCTGTGGCGGGCGGACCGGGCCGCTGTCGTGATCACGCGCAGCGCGGAAGGCGCCTGGTACGTCACCGCGGAGGAGCCTGACACGGTCTATCACCAGCCGGGGTTCCGGGTGCAGGAAGTGGACACCAACGGGTGCGGGGACGTCTTCCATGGCGTGTACGCGGCGGGATTGAGCGAGGGAATGAAGGCAGAGGCGCGTATCAGGTTCGCCGCGGCGGTTGCGGCCCTGAAAGCCACCCAGCCGGGCGGGCAGAGGGGGATACCCCTGCGCCCCGAGGCGGATCGATTCCTCGCCGAGAGATCGAAGGAAGCTCCGCGGGCACCCGCATAGGCAGAAACTCAATTATGGGCGTAGACTCCAACATCAAGCTTGTACCCAATTTCAGGGTACATCCTCCATTGCTGCGTCGCCTTCGGTCGAGAGGCCGCGCTGGGATTCGGGAGCGTCCGGCTCCACGGTACTCCGGGGACTACACGTGCATCGGGCTCTCGAACATCTCACAGGGGCTCAAGGAGCACTGCTCCTGATCCGGTCGTTCCTGATTATGGCCCTGGCCACGGGCGCTGGATGGTCTTTCTGCCGGCCGACTCGCCACGTGATGACGGGCAATCGCGCGGCGAACGGCAGGCGTACGAGGGCGCGAGAGCTAATTGCCGACCAGTGCGCTCAGGAGGCCTTCGAGCTGGGTCCTGGTGAATGTGAGAGTGGTCTCCATCTTTGTCGGCGCGGCAGGCGCGGCCGGAAGCGAGTACTGGATGAAAGCGAAACCCGTCCCCGCGTGACACGCATTGCAGCTCTTGGCCGTCTTGTCGAAATCCTTCTGGAAGTTCGCCCAGTCCTGGCTCACAATATCGTTTGCCAGAGGCTTCAGGTTAGAGTCCTCAAACTTCTTGAGCAGCTCGACCCTTTTCGGGCGCGTGGTCTCGGCAACCTCCTGGATTTCAACCAGCTCCTTCAGCTGGTAGGCAGCCATGCCCCAGTTTTTCGCTTTCGCCGCGTAGTAGACGTTGCCGAACCGGTTCCCGTACTCGATCATGACGGTGCCCAGCCCGGGCTGGATGTTGGCAAGCGTGTCAAGTTTCTGGTCCGTCGTTCCCGTGAGCCAGGCTGAGTCCGCAAAGATGACGGGAGACGCACCGAAGAGCAAGGCGCAGAGCGTGGCCGCCAGGAGTATCTTGTTTCTCATTAAATATCCCCCTAATTTTCCGAAGGTATCCAGCTTCCGCCGAAACCTTGACCCGATTCCGGTCCGCATGCGCGAACCGGAGGAACATATGGAATCGAGCTTCTTTTTGCGATTGCTACCTTATTTTCCCGTCGAGAACGTTTTACTTGACCATTTTTATACACTATGCAAGGTTATTTGTCAAATTATTCACGAGTAAAAACATATTCAATAGAACTTGCATCCACGATCTCGAATAGTCGACCGTTTCATGCGCTCCGAGAGACGCACATGCCTGTCGCAGGAGGGCTTGAGGCGAGAGCGGTGCCCATTCTGAGCGGGGAAGAGCCGAACTGAGTGAAGGGAGACCGTGCGGGAAGCGCTTTCGCGTGAGAAACAGGCCTTAAGCGCTTGCCGTGCGCTCCGAAAGGAGTGGATTCAGTCAGCCCTGGCCGACGCTTCCCGCCAGCCCGATTTCCTTTGCCGCGGGCCGCATGCCCAGGATGGTTTCGGCAATGAGCTCTCCGATCTCCACGTCCATCATCGCGGCGCCCTTCTCGATGATGGACCGGTTGACCCCGGCCGCGAACCGCGCATCCTTCCACTTCTTCTTCACCGAAGAGGCTTCCATGTCCAGGATACTCCGGGACGGCCGCATGAGCGCGGAAGCCTTCACCAGGCCGGTGAGCTCGTCCACTGCGTAGAGCACCTTCTCCATCCGCTCGGTGGGCTCCACTTCCGAGCAGATGCCCCATCCGTGGCTCACCACGGCATGGATGTACTCGGCGGGCCATCCCGCTTCAGCGAGAATTTCCGGACTTTTCTTGCAGTGCAGCTCGGGGTACTTCTCGTAGTCGATGTCGTGCACGAGGCCGATGATCCCCCATTTCTCCTCGTCCTCGCCGAGCCTGCGGGCATAGTGTCTCATGACCGCTTCCACGGAGAGCGCGTGCGCTTTCAGGCCTTCAGTGGAGTTGTGCGCAAGGAAGAGCTCGAGGGCTTCGGCCCGGGTCGGAACATGCGGTTGTGCAGGCATGGGGGGAGTGTACTCACGGGGCCGGGCACGGGCAAGTCGAGGCCCCGCCGGCAGCGCCCCCGGGGAGCGCCCGCGTGGATTGCACCGGTTCCCTGCCGTGAGTATCTTTGCGGGGATGAATAAAGGCCGCACGAACGGGCTTCCCGCTTCCTTCTTCGAGCTCGTTCGCACCTCCGATATGCCCGTGCTGGTGGACTTCTGGGCCGAGTGGTGCGGTCCCTGCCGGATCGTCTCTCCCACGATCGAGCGCCTGGCCCGGGAGCAGCACGGGCGCCTCCTCACCGTGAAGGTGAACGTCGACAGGAAGCCGCAGGTCGCCCAGGCCTACGAGATCCAGGGCGTTCCCACCATCATGCTGTTCTGGCGGGGCGAGCCTCGCATGCGGCTCATCGGCGCCTATCCCTATGAGGCAATACTGCAGAACATCCAGGAGAACTGGCCTCGCGGGGCGGGCGTGACTCCCTAGAGGATCTCGACGAGCGCCCGCCGGGCCGTCCCCGGTTCCCCGAAAGACTCCAGCCATTCGCGCAGGAAGGGCCGGGACCCGACCAGCAATTCCAGCTCGCTTCCCTCTTCCGAGGCGCGGCACGTGCCCGCCAGCAGCATCTTTTTCTTCAGGGACTTCTCCGCCGCGGTGAAGGCCTCCGTGTCTTCCCCCAAACGTGACAGTGTGACGGGCGCGTGCGCATCACGCAGGAAAGCTGCAAGCCGTTCCGCGGGGTGTGGGAAGAATTCCCCGGGAAGCTCCACCCTGACCCGGATTGTCCTCACGGCATCGGGGTCGAAATCTTGCACAATGGGGCCAAGAGGCCCGGCTGCATCGCCCTGATTCCGGGTCAGCCGCGCGGCATCCCAGGCGATGACGGCAGCAACGGTCTTCCCGAACCATGGCAGGTCGTCTGCGCCCATTGCCGTGCCGGCCGCGAAAGTCCCGGTGACGGAGAGGATGTTGTCCGCCTCCTCGGGGTGCCCGGCGAGAAACTTCCTCAATAGCCACGCATCGATCCATGGCGTGCCCATGCCCGCCGTCTCCCGGGGAAGCCGTGCCGTCATGTACACCGGTTTCAGACGGCGTTTCTTTCCCATGAGCTCGCCGAGCGCGCGCGCCTCGCGCAGCATGCTGCCGTCTCTCGCGGCCCCCTTCCCGGGACGCCTCCGGGGATTGCGGGTGCAGCCCGTGCACGCCGCACAGACCGACGCCCCCTCGACGCCGTGCCGGCAGTACCCTTCGTCCAGGCCCTGCTTGGCGCGCTCGTACTGCCTGTGGAGGAAGCGCCGGCTTTCCTCATCGTCCAGAAAGCCGAAAGGGAACGAGGATCCCGGCGGCTTTTCCGCTGAGATCTCCTCCCTGTTCGCGTCGATCCAGATCTCGACCGCCTGCCGGGCCCGGTCGGTGAGCCCGGAGTCGGTGATGCACCCGGCCTCCGACATCCGCTCCAGCAGGGCGTGCAGGGAGTACCCTCCCCGCGCCAGGGCCTGTGTCGCCGCGTACTCGGGCCAGCTCGACGCCAGCCGAAACTCGAATCCATTGGTTTCGCAGGTTGACTTCACACGGCCGGCAATCGCCCGCCACGCGCCCTCCTGGAGAACAGGTGGGTCATGCCGCAGCGGCGTAAACGGCATTCGGACCATGTACCCGAAGCTGAACACCACTCGGGGAACCGCGGCCGACTTCTGCCGAACCTGCTTCAGCCACTTCACGAACCCGGAAAACTCCTCGATGTCCGCCTCCGCCTCCCTGGCCGTGAGCATGTAGAAGAGCTTCATCTCGCGTGTCTTCCGCGCGTGCACCTCTTCCACGACCCGGCGGATGTCCTCCTCTGCCAGGCTCTTGTGGAGGTATCGCCGGAGCCTCTCGCTGATCCCCTCGACGCCGAATGTGAAGCTGTGCTTGTCCCCCGCGATCTCCAGGTCGAGGAGCCCCCGGGTGCCGGCAAGGATGTCCACGCGCTGGCTCATGAGATTCACCCGGTGGTACATGCGGCCGAGCCCGTCCAGCAGGGCGGCGATCTGCGTATGCGTGTTGAAGTTGAAGCTCTCCACTTCCAGCGTGGAGGCGCCGGTTGCGATCTTCAGCTCGCGGGCCGAGCGGAGAATCTCTTCCGCGGGGATTTCACGGAACGGCTTCCTGTCGTGTCCCTCGAAGCAGAACGAGCATAGACAGGGACAGCCCCGGGTGATGGAGAGCCGGGCAGTCGCAGACTCCGGGCCCGGGAGAATCGGGGCCAGCCCGATGGGTGTGCTCCGTGACGGGGTCTGGGCTTTCCTCATGGCCTCCGGCAGCCTGCCGGCCGGCCACAGCCCCGGCACCTCCTCTGAAATCCTTTCGAGCCTCTCTCCCTTTGGGATTCCCTCCTGCTCGGACCACACCCTCACAATCTTTCCCGCGCTTCCCTCTCCTTCGCCGAAGAAGATCGCATCTGCCATGCAGTCGCCGGTTTCCGATACAAAGGCGTGGGCTGCCGTGGCGTTGGAGCCGCCGAGGATGAGGGGCGGCCACTCCTCCGCACGGGCACTCGCCCATATCGGCACGCCCGAGTGAGAGAGGAGGAAGGGAAGGTTCACCTGCTCGAGGAGCCAGGAGTTGGAGACAAGGACGATGTCGAAGTGGTTCAAAGGGCGGTGCGACTGGGTCCCAAGGATGAGAGGAAGACCGGCCGCCGAGAATGCGGCTGCGTCCGAGACACGTGGAAGGAAGGCCATGTCGATGAAGGCCTCCGGCAGCGCCGCCCTTGTCTCGCGAAAGAGAAAGAGGTGGGGCGTCGATCTCTGCACGTCGGCGAAAGGTGAGAGCCGCAGGATCAGCACCCGGCACGCCGCCTCGTTCCACGGAGGATTGCCGAAGGTGGGATTAGGGAGGTACAGACGGTAATCACGCAGCTGAAACAGGGTGGATGTCACCTTCCGCCCAGAGTACGGCGGAGTTGCCTTGCGCGTGAAGTGGGAGCCGGCGGCAGCCTTGCGCCGCGGACGATATGAGTCTACCATCGCCCCCATGAAACGGACACTCGCGGGCCTCGTGCTCGCGCTCATGGCGCTCGCCGTGATGGGCTGCGCCGCGGCGACGGTCTCCAACAAGAAGATGGTGGATGTCGCCTACAAGGGCACGCTCGCGGACGGGACGATTTTCAGCGAGTCCGGCGCTGGCAAGCCTCTCGAGTTCCTCGTCGGCACGGGCACGCTCATTCCCGCCCTGGAGAAGGACATGCTGGGAATGAAGGTGGGGGACAAGAAGACAATCACGGTGAAGGCGGCGGAAGCCTACGGTGAGTACGACAAGGCCGCGGTCCGCGAGGTTCCCCGGGAGCAATTCCCCAAGGATCTGCCCCTGAAGGTCGGCGAGCGCTACCAGGTCAACGGACAGGGCGGCCCGATGGTCGTCTCGATTTCCGCCATGACCGCCGCGACGGTAACGGTCGACTTCAATCACCCCCTGGCAGGCAAGGACCTCACCTTCGCCGTGACGATCGTGAAGATCCGCGACGCGACGAAGGACGAGCTGGCCAAGTCCGCGGCACCGGGGCAGACGACGCAGAAGTAGGAGGCCCATGGCACTCCGGGTCTTCCTGACTTCAGACCTGCACCTGGGCATGAAGTTCGCGGGGTACCCCGATGCGCCGCGGGCCGCGCTGGTGGAGGCGCGCTTCACGTGCCTGGACCGGATCGTCGCCGCGGCGAACGAGGCGCGGAGCGACCTCCTGGTGATAGCAGGAGACCTTTTCGAGACTGTGAGCGCCGCGCGCCGTGACATCCTGCGCGCGGCGAAAAGCCTGGCCGGTTTCCGCGGCAGGTTGACCGCGGTCATGCCGGGAAACCACGACTACATCGCCGGCGATGACAAGCTGTGGAGCACGTTCAGGGACGGGGCCGGCGACTCGGTGCTCCTCCTGGACCAGCCCCGCCCGTACCCCCTCATGCCGTACGACCTGGACTCCTGTCTCTACCCCGGGCCCTGCACGGCGAAGCACTCCGAAATCAATGCCATCGGGTGGGTGCGCACGGCGGCCCGTGACCCGGGCGTGCGTCACCACATCGGTGTCGCCCACGGGAGCCTTGAGGGGTTCTCTCCCGACATGGACGGCCGCTACTATCCCATGCGGCCGCAGGAGCTGATCGACACCGGACTGCGCATCTGGCTGCTCGGCCATACCCACCTGCCATTCCCGCGGACGGCGGGAGCGCGGGACACGATGTTCTGCGCTGGCACGCCCGAGCCGGACGGGTTCGACTGCGCGCATGAAGGGTTCGCATGGATCCTCGAGGTGGCCGACGATGGCGCGGTGAAGGCGCGCGCGGTGCGGACCGGCCAGCTGCGCTTCGTCGACGAGACGCGGGAAATACGGACGGCCGCCGATCTGGAGCGGCTGGAAAGGGATCGCGCGGGCGCCGAAGCGCTGCGTACCCTCCTGCGGGTCCGTCTTTCGGGCCGGGCGCCGCGCGAGGTGCTCTCCGCAGTGGGCGCGCTCGGTTCCCGCATGGCTGCATCCCTCCTCCACCTGGACCTTCGCGCCGAGGAGCTGAGGGAAGAGATCACCCCCGAAGCGATCGATCGCGAATACCCGGCAGGTTCTTTTCCCCATTCGCTCCTCACATCGCTGTTTCACGACGACGACCAGGAGGCTCTTCGCATCGCACACGAGCTGCTGGGAGAGCTGCGCTCGTGATCCTGAGCCGTGCGCGGATGCATCCTTTTGGCTTCTTCTCGGACCGCACGGTGGATTTCTCGCCGGGCCTCAACGTGATCCTCGGTCCGAACGAGGCAGGCAAGTCCACGCTTTTCCATGCGGTGAGGCATGCCCTGTTCGTGCCGGCAAGGCTTCGGAAGCCCGACTACGACGCGAAGATCGTCCCTCTTCTTCCGGCCTCGGGCGGTGACTCGATCCGCGTGGACCTGGAGATCTGCCGCGGCGGCGAGCGGTGGGTGTTGAAACGCCGTTGGGGCGCCTCTCCGGAATCGGAGCTCGTCCTGCCCGGCGGCGGGTCACTCGGTGACGAGGCGTCCATCAAGGCACGACTCGCGGAGTTGCTTCCCGCGCGGCCGGCGGCGGTGGCCCACATTCTCATGACACGGCAGTCGTCGCTGGCGGAAACCCTTAGGCTGCTGAGGAAGGACGGCCGGGAGTCCCTCAGCGACCTCGCCGACATCCTCCGTCGCGCGGTCCTGGAAACGGGCGGCGTGTCTGTGGACAGGTTCGTCGCGAGGCTCACCGAGGACCGCGCAAGGGCGTTCGCCCGCTGGGACACCGCCGCGCGCGGGCCCGAGAAGAGCCGGGGAAGCGACAAGCGCTGGAGGGATGGGGGGGACGTCCACACCGCCTGGTGGGCGATGGAGGACATCCGCGCGGCGTGGATGAAGTCACTCGCCTACGAGGCGGGCCTCGATGAGCTGAATGCGCATCTTCGCGCCGCCGCCTCGGCCTGCGCGGAGAAGGAAGCGTTTCTGGAAGCGCACGCGGCCACGGCGAAGGACGCGAGCGAGCGGCGGGCGCTGGAGGCGGAGCGCCGCGCAGCCCGGATCGAATCGGAGAAACTGGTGAAGATCTCCGTGGACTGGCCTGTTGCCGACCACACCGTGCGCGGGCTGCAGGAATCGATGGCCGCTGCCGATTCCGCCCGCGCGGCGCTGGAGGCCGAGCTGCGCGACGCGCAGAAAGCCGAGGAAGCACGGGGCCTCCTGGAAAGGCACGCGCGCGTCCTTCGCCGAAAGGCGGTCGTGGATGAGGCGGCGGCGCGGCTCGCGGCCCTGCCCCGGCTGGAGAAGAAGTCCCTGGACGAGATCAGGGCGGCGTCGGCCGCGGTTGCCCGACTGGAAGCCGGCCGCATCTCCGTGACCGTTGCCGGCCGCTCTGAAACCGAGGTAGCGTCCCAGGAAGATTTCGGTCCCGAGAAGCGCAGGAAGCTCGCTCCCGGAGAGACGTTCCGGCTCAGTGCTGCTGGACGCGTTCGCCTGGTGCATCACGACATCGAGATCGAGGTGAGATCCGGTGATGCGGAATCCGCCTCCGGCGATGCGGATTCAGAGGATCGAGCCGGGAAGGCAGCGCAGGCGCATGCCGCGCTGACCGGGCTGCTCTCGCGGCATGGGGTGCCCGACATCGAGGCTGCCGAGCTGTGTTCCCGCGAATGGCAGGACTGCGCGTCGGACCTGCGCGCGGCGGAAAAGAGCCTGTCCGACGAGCTTGCCGGGGAGACTCTCGCGGCGCTCGAGGAACGCGTCGCAGCCATGGGACAGGTGACTCAGACCCGGCCCCTCCCGCAGATCGTCTCGGATCTCGCGACCTCCCGCGCGCTGGCAGGTTCCCAGACGCGGGACCTTGCCGAGCTTCGGCGACGCCTCGGTGACTGGGCGGCCGAGCACGGGACCGTCGAGAAGCTGATCGGTTCCCTCGCGCTTCTGAAGGGGCGTGAATCGGATCTCGATCAGCGCCTGGCGCGGTCGGCGCCCGTGCCGGAAGGTTTTTCAGACGCGGAAGCCTTCCTGGCTGTTTTCGGAAACACGCAGGAAGATCTTGGGGAGGCAAAGGCGCAGCTCGCCGGGTTGAGGGGACGGAAGCGCGAGATGGAGAGAGAGGCGGAGGCGCCGGGGCATCAATCCGCGGAGGAGCTCGAGGCGCAGCTCCAGGACGCGCGGGATTCCTTCGAAGAGGAACTCCGCCGCGCCGAGGCGCTGGACCGTCTCCTGGCGCGGAGCTCCGCCCTCACGCGGACGAGCGACAACGCGGTGTTCTCGGGCATGAAAGCCCAGCTCTCCGCCATGATCAAGGCGATGACCACGGGCCGTCATGCAGACATCGAGATGGAAGGAGCCGTCCCCGTGGCCCTTTCAGAAGAGGGCAGCAGAGCGATTGCCTGGGATCAGCTTTCCGCGGGCACGAAGGATACGCTGGCACTCGCGCTGCGGCTCGCCATGGCATCCTATTTCCTTGGGGATGCCGACGGTTTCATGCTCCTGGACGATCCTCTCGTGGACATGGACCCGGACCGGCAGCGGGCAGCCGCCGAAGCCTTGAAGTCATTCGCCTCATCGCGCCAGCTCATCGTCTTCACGTGTCACCCTGCAGTTGCGGATGTGCTGGGGGGAAACCTCATCAGGCTCGGCGAGGCGGAGTAGGGAGAGCACCCGGGATGCCGGAGGCACCCACATTCTCTTTCGCTTCCCTGAGCCTTGCCGCCAGGTCCCGCGCCTCGATGCGGTTGCGGGCCCGATGATCGTTGAGGAAGCGCGCAATCTCGTCAGCCGAGCGCAGGCCTGTGTCGATGATCGTCCGCATGTCCTGCTTGGAGGCCACGTTCCCGGGTGGCATGTCGTGGGCACGGCCGTAGAGCTCCCGGGCGTACCAGAGCAGCTTCGCGAACTGCCGGTCCGTGCGGGAGAGCCGGTTGAAGCCGGGAATGCGCGTGTAGTTTGAAAACGGGTCCCACGCGCGCTCGGCGTTCTGCGTTTCCATGTTTTTCGTCCGAAAAGCTTCCATGAGCCCCTTGCGCTCCAGCTCTTCCATCAGCGTGTCCGAGAGCGAGAACAGGTGCATGACGTCCGAAATCGCATAATCAAGCAGAGCGGGCAAGAGAGGCCGGCGCAGCCAGTTGGCGCGCTGGAACTTGTCCTTTGACCGGGCCGATCCGCCCTGCCTCGTGAGCGTCTGGAGCCCCCCTGTCTTTCCCAGGAGCCGGGCCGCAATGGCAAGATCCAGGATCGGGGCCGGCCGGATGCCAAGGGCATGTTGAAAGGAAAGGAGGTCGTTGCCGGCATCGAACCACACCAGCTCCCAGGGCGGGTTTTCAAGGAGCGGCTTCAATCCCCCCGTGTCCCGCAGAGCCAGGGGGTCCACGATGTACCCGCGGGTCCCGTCGAAGAGCTGGATCAGCGCGACGTGAATGCCGTACCGATGGAGGTTGTTCTCGCCTTCCACGTCGATGGCCAGACGCCGCACGCGCGCATCGCGAAGCCGGGAGACCATTCGCGCAAGGTCCCCGTCGGTCTGGATGAGATCGTATCCCGCCACGGATCCCTACTGGCTCTGCAGGACGTTGATCATGACGGCGATGTTTTCGGGCTTCGCATCGCGCGGCACGTCGTGCGCCGGGGAGGCGATGTAGCCTCCATTCTTTCCGATGCGGTCCAGGAGCCGGCGGACCTCGTCTTTCACCTGCTTCACGGTGCCATAGGGCAGGGTCTTCTGTGTGCTGATTCCGCCGTAAAAGGACAGCCGGTCGCCGTAGCGGCGCTTGGCCTCCTCCACGTCGATGACCTCGGGCTGGAAGGGGTTGAAGACGTCCAGCCCGCAGTCGATGAGATCGGCGAACAGCTCGTCCACCTTGCCGCAGGAGTGGATGAACACCCGCTTGCCGCGGGATCTCACCAAGGAGTACATCTGATGGACCCGGGGCCCGATGAACTCGCGCCAGAGCCCCGCGCCCATGATGAGGCCCCTCTGTTGTCCCCAGTCGTCGCCGAACATCATCGCATCGATCGGGAGCGCGCACGCCTTCTCGATGATGCGGAGATTGTATTCGAGTATCCGGTCCAGCAGGGCGTGCGCGAAATCCTTGTCGTCCACCATGGCCATTAGGAATGTCTCCATGCCTGCCAGGGTCCACGCCCTCTCGAAGAGACTGAACCCGAGGTTTGTCACGTGGAACTCGTTCGGATTCTCTCTGATCAGCCGCGCATGCTCGGCGAACCGCGAGGGATCGTCGGGATCGGGGAAACGAAGCCCACCAAGGGTGTCCCGCGTTACGCTCACGTTGCAGACGTTGCCGATGTCACGGTCGATGGACCTGTCCCATTGCACGCCGAACTGGTCTTCCCATATCCCCTGGCGAACCTCGCGCCAGGCGTCAATCGGCTCCGTTTTCAGGACGTGGAGGCAGTTGCCGAGCTTCGACTCGAAATCCGGATCAGAGTAATACGTGGCCATGTTCGCACGCGCCGGTTCGGTGAATAGGATGTTGTAGGGAATGCGGTCCGGCTGCCGATGGTCGAGGGACGCCAGAACGCGTTCGCGATTGGTCACTCAGTCCTCCGCAGCGAGTATAGGCGGGCGGCCCGGGGCGGGTCAACGCGCGCGACAGCTCCCAGCGCAGGCCGTTGTTCGAGGGACAACGCATGCGAACCCGCGGAAACGTACGTCACCGCGGGTTCGCGCGATATGGTTCGCCCGGGGAAGGGGGAAGGGAGGCCCTGGCGCCTGCTCCGCGTTGGCGTTTTGGCGTCGCCACGAGTATTATTCTCCAATGAAGCAGCAGCCCTTCGACCCTGGCATCACGCAGAGCTACGACGGCACGGTCCGCAGGATCGTCAACCGTGACGGCTCGTTCAATGTTCGCCGTCACGGCCGCCGGCTGCAGGATTTCCACCTCTACCAGTTCTTCATCCAGCTCTCCTGGCCGGTATTCTTCGCGGTGGTCCTTGCGGCGTTTCTTGGAATCACGCTCGCATTCACGGGCCTATACTTCGCGGCCGGCGTGGGCGGTCTCCAGGGGATGCCTGCGGGCACACCCGCCGAAACCTTTCTCCAGGGATTCTTTTTCAGCGTGCAGACCCTCACGACGGTGGGATACGGAAGCATCGCGCCGAGGAGCATCGGGGTGAACACGGTGGCAAGCATCGAGGCCATGATGGGTGTGCTGGGCTTCGCCTTCAGCGCGGGACTCCTGTACGGGCGCTTCTCTCGACCGAACGCGCGCATCCTCTTCAGCACGCACGCGATCGTTGCTCCCTACCAGGGGGGCACCAGCCTGCAGCTGCGCATCGCCAACCAGCGCGCAAATGCGCTGGTTGATATCGAGGCCACCCTGGTCCTCATGACCGTGGAAGGCACGGGTCGTGAGGCCCGGCGCGTCTATGCGAAGCTGGAGCTTGAGCGCCCGGCCATCTTTTTTCTCCCGCTCACGTGGACCATCGTGCATCCCATCGATGCCTCCAGTCCGCTGTCGGGGAAATCGGCCGAGAACCTCGAATCCCAGGCTGCCGAGATAATGGTCCTCCTCCGCGGATTCGACGACACATTCAGCCAGGTGGTGAACGCGCGCTTTTCCTACCGTTTCGACGAGATTCTCTGGGGCTACAGCTTCACGCCTGCGTTTCACCACGATGAGAACGGACACCTCGTCCTGGACCGAGCCATTAGCGTAGCTGCTAATTTCCATTGTGGCAATGATTTGGAGTGAGGCCGGATTTCGATTACCCCGGACATCGTGGGTTTTTGGCCTGACCCGGCAC
>Ga0315279_10001692_pt1 | contig 35952 bp, 33 predicted proteins | sample YL17G06_20_MG_FD_203694 | JGI IMG/M metagenome (GOLD analysis project Ga0315279, IMG submission 203694) | Sediment microbial communities from Yellowstone Lake, YNP, Wyoming, USA - YL17G06_20 | ecosystem: Environmental > Aquatic > Freshwater > Lake > Sediment | place: USA: Wyoming | collected...
CTGGCAGGAAAGGCTCGGTCAAGTTCCACTGTTCATCTGTCAGATCGCTTGGATAACTCCTTCTGTCCATATATCAGTTATCGGACAAAAGGTTACTTTTCATACACTTTCTTAGACGCACCACGGAGCACGGGGAATGCGATAGAGCATCCGATTGGCATCGGCATCGTCGAATCGCTCGGTCACAGGGTCCCACTTCAGCCTGCGACCCAGGCGGGCACTGATCGTCATGGCCTCGCAGATCGTCTGGGCACGATGAGCTACCTCTGGATTGCACAATGTAGGCGTCCGCGCCCGCATACTGTGAAGCAAATCGCCGATATGCCCTCCGGCGTTGGACCAACCCGGTCCGGCAGCCCGCATGAGCTGTAGGATGGACTTGGGTTCGGCGGTCACCACATCAGTCTCATCATCCACTTGAATCCAGCCCTCATCGCCGACATAGCGGATGTACCGCTCTGCGAAGGCGCCCCGCTGGTACATGATGCCGGTGACACCGCTGCCATAGCGGCACTTGAAAGTGCCTGCCAATGCCGTATCACTCATGAACTGCGCCGGGTCCGGCCAAATCACATCGCTGGTTTCGAACTCCACGGGGCCGGTCCGATCGGTGCCCAGCGTCCACTGCATCTGGTCGGTGTAGTGGCAGCCCATGTCCGCGTGTATCCCCTCGCCGGTATCCCAAAACGACATCCAGTTCAAGACACGCTGCGGCACAAAGGGACGCCAGTGGACCGGGCCCAGCCACATATCGTAGTCCCAACCTTCCGGCACAGGTGCCGGGGCTTGATGGGGGATTCCTTGCTGCGTCCATACCTGCATCTCGACCGTGTGCAAGCGACCGATCTTGCCCTGGCGAACCATTTCCCGGGCGAAACGATAAGATGCCGTAGAACGTCGCTGTGTCCCTGCTTGGTAGATCACGCCGTAGCAGCGGCACATATCCACTAACTTGCGGCCCTCACGGATGGTAAGCGTGATCGGTTTCTCGCAGTAGATGTCTTTGCCTTCGCGAGCCGCAAACATCGAAGCCATCGCATGCCACCGATTGCCCGTGGCAATCAGCACAGCGTCGATGTCTTTGCGAGCGAGCATCTCCCGGAAATCCGGATAGCTGCGGCAATCGTGATTCTGGTAATGGGCATCCACTGCCTCCTTGGCTAGCTTACGACGATCGGCACGAGCATCCGAAACCGCTGTAAACCGGATCTCCTTGAAGCTGAGGAAATTCGGAAGGATGTACATGGCTCGGTTGCCCATGCCAAGCCCTCCAAAGACGATACGGTCACTCGGCACCACAGCGCCGTTCAATCCCAGGGCCGTGCCGGGCAGAATCATTGGGACCGCAACCGCACTGGCACGCTGAAGGAATTGGCGGCGGCTGATACGAGATAAACGGGTGCATTTCTTGATAGACACCTGCATAGTGTTTCTCCAGCCAACGCTTTCGAAATCATCTTTTCCTACCATGCTGTGGCAGATGATACCAGGATTTGGAGGGTTCGGGCAATATGAATATCTTCAAAGCGATATTCTTCGTGCTTGGTGATCTCCCTGTTCGTCGCTGCAGGTATCCCGAAAGAATCGACACCTTGCTCGTAATCAGTCATTATGCAACCGGGAGCCTCGGCCATGGCTGCTTCCCATTCCGCGACACCCTGGCCCGCGGGTTTCCTGTCCACATTTCACCTGAGAATAGGGGTCTGCAAGCAACTGAAACGGCAAAAGACCAAATGTTCACGTGGGGCGTCCTTCGGGTACAAAAGCAAAGCATCCTCGCGTTGCTTGACCCAGCACCGACACTGAAGGTCGCTAACATGCACAGGTGGGTGACAAAGGAATGATTTGTCGCAAACCTTCTATCTATCAAGGCTTGAGAAACTCGGGGTGGGTGGACGATTTTAGAACTGCTGTATCCACCTATCCTGTTACTCTATATCTACCCATAGCAGCATAACCACTTTTTCAGCTTGGAGTTAATGCGCGATGCTGCAACACCCAGCGCTATACTCAATGCCAATGTACCTTGCCACGCTGCCATTTTCCAGCGATTTCTGTGCAAAACTCTGGCTTGTCGGCACTAAGCAAGGCACGGCAAGTCCGACAACTGACGGAGAGGGCGGGATTCGATCTGCCCTCTCTGTGCAAATTCCTTGGCAAGCTATGTTTACAAGTAAATTGGAATAAAGTCAAGGATTTAGATTCTCTCGTTCATTTACTATTCTTGCACGGTTTTTTACTATCTTGTGACGCGATTTAAGGGCAATAATTTACAGCAACGACAATCGGATGTTCAATCCGTTTAGGGCTACCGGAAAAAACCTCAGGTGATCAGGGAGGTCATGACGATACAGGAAGCGTCCGATAAGAGTCGAAAATGGTAAGACAGGAGGCTTCCTATGGAACTCAAAGACATTGCCCGGAAACTGCCGGAGGAGATTTGGCAGGTATTCGAGCCGCTGTTGCCGCAGGTGATGAACCATAGCCCCGATCCGCGAGATCTGCCTTCGGTCCACGGCGATGGAGCTTACGGGAATGAACCGAGCCGTAGGCGGGCGCAAGATAGTGGTTTTCGTATGCGTGCACCGCGGCGTGGGCAAAGAAGGATTCCTGCGATTGGCCGCATCCGCAGGGCTACGTTTGCAGTGGTGCCGCATAGAGGATTGGACTCGGTGGGTCGAGCTTAGCGAAGGCTGTTATCTGCTTAGGACGAATCTTACAGGCCGGTCGGCTCAAGAGCTCTGGCAAACATATATGCAACTGATGGATGTGGAGGCGGTGTTCCGCACGGGTAAGAGTGACTTGCGGATACGTCCGATCCTTCGACAATGCTCAGGACATGTCTGGCATCAGTTACAGCATCGTGTACAAGGGCATATACTGTTTTCGTTCCTGGCCTATGCTTTGTGGAAGGCCCTGCAGATATGGATGAAGCGGGCTGGTTTGGGAAGAGGAGTTCGGACGGTGCTTGAAGAATTGGCGCGACTGAAGAGTACGGATGTTGTTCTTGGGACATCCTGTGGCCGGCAGATCAAGTTATGCTGTGTTACTGAGCCGGACGCCGCCCAGCGGGCGTTGTTGGACAGGCTGGGCTTGGTGATGCCTGAGCGTTTAGGCCTTCCACGGCGGGTCCGCCGACCTGAGAACATGATGGAAATGTAGCACAGACTTTGAGTGTAAAATGCCGCGAATAGGCCAATAGATGCAAAACAGTCTCACAACTGACGAACTTGGGATACGACCGCTTTCCAACCGTCCTTGCTTATATTACTGTCGCGTGATGTTGTTTGTTCGATACTCGATGAGCCAGTCTTTATGCCCAGACTGGTCGAATAAACTCAGGCCTTGGCTATCAAAGGCTTCGAAATTCGTGGCTCTGTAGGTGTGCATTAAGCTACCTTCGCAGGAACAAGTTGCCCGGCAGTTGTTTTATCAAGCCTTTAAGCTGAAGTGAGACCAATGCAGCGTTAACGGTGCCTGCCGGCAGATCCGTATCCCCGATAATCTGATCTATATGTACCGGCTCTTTGTCCAAGCCGCTGTAAATCTTCTTCTCCTCATCGGTCAGCCTGAGGTGACTGGCGTCAAACAAAGACGTCTCGACTTTTTCGGATGCCTCTGTCGCTGCTGCAGTCGCTTGGCTCTGCAGTTGTTCGCCGATATAGCCGAGCGCTTCCATTATGTCCTCGATGGATTCGACCAGCTTGGCTCCTTGTTTTATCAGTTGGTGAGCACCTTTGGAGAGCGGCGAATCAATTTTTCCCGGCACCGCCATTACCTCACGATTATTATCAAGCGCGGCCCCGGCGGTGATCATCGCTCCGGAGTTGAGCGGCGCTTCTATTATGATTGTCCCCAGTGACAGTCCGGCGATTATTCTGTTGCGGGGCGGGAAATTCTCCGATAGCGGCTCGCAGCGAAGCGGCAATTCGCTGACGCACGCTCCGGATTCGGCTATAAGCTCAAAGAGCTTTTTGTTCTCCGGCGGAAAGATGTTTGCAAGGCCGCAGCCCTGCACCGCGATTGTTCGGCCTTTTGCTGCCAGTGCGCCTTGATGAGCGGCGGTATCTATGCCGCGAGCCATGCCGGAGACAATTGTAAAGCCTGCTGAAGCCAATAAATGCGCAAGTCGGGAGGCTTGCTCCTGGCCGTAGAGGCTGCATCGGCGTGTGCCGACGATCGAGATTGCGAGGTTACCTTCGCGGGCGAGCGTGCCTTTTATATAAAGGACTGGCGGCGGATCGTAAATCTGCTTCAGCACCGGCGGATAACGCTTGTCTTCAAGGGTGATTAGCCAGACGCCGAGCTTTTCAGCCAGTTCCAGCTCTTTGCCTATCTCGAATTTATCGCGGGTAGCAGCGATTTGTTCGGCGGTCTTGACGCCTATGCCGTCTATTTTGGAAAGTTCGCTTACCGAAGCACCCAGAGCGCGGTCCGGCGAGCCGAAGCGTTTTATGAGTTTTGCGAATGTGACTGGGCCGACGCCATCCGCTCGGATAAGTTTGAGCCAGTTTTCGATGCCGGGCGAATTAGGTTCAACTTTGGCCATTTATTTGCTCGAAATGTGTACTCTGTCACTGGCGAAGCGGAAATTCACCGTTGTCGTGCCGACAACGGCTAAACAAGTGCGCCGGAACTGGAAATAAGCGCAACTGGAGTTTAGCTGTGCGCCGTTACTAGTCAAGAGATTTTTGGCTTTCGGTCTTGGCCTTAGCAGATAGAATAAATCGGCAGGCTCAAGTGTAGTTTAGCCATTGTGCTGCGTGGTGTCCAAAAACGGGCGTCGTATCTGAAGGGGTATGCAATGAGAAACGGTATGTGGGTCGTGGTGTTGGTCGCATCGGCAGTATGCCTGACGGGTTGCGTGATTATCTCTGCTGATGAAGAGGTCGTTCGTGTGGGTGATGATCCGACAATCGCGGAGGTAAAGGCCATAAGTAAGCTATCTTTTGACGGCGACAGGGAGCGTGCATATAAGAGAATCGCTGCCCGTGAGGGACTAAGCGAGGCCGCTCAGGTGCATCTAGTCAAGGAGGCATTGGATAACCTGTCGTTCGAGGCTGCAAAAGAGGATGTTGTCTGGACACTAATAAGAAATCCGGGCTTCAGTTCCGCAGCCGAAAACGCTATCTTGGAGCGGCTGGACAAGTTCTCTTTTGAGAATAGTAAGAACAAGATTCTTGAGGCCATAAATCAGCGGCGGACACAGGCGCCATCGGCGGTGAAATAAAGTATGAAACAACTGAGAATTCTCATATTGGCTCTCTCAGCCAGCGCCGGATTGGGGATTTGTCAGGCCAAAGAAGATATACCCCGATTTGTCTACCCGGGCAAAGAATGGGACATCGTTGCGCCGGACCAGGTTGGCCTCGATGCGCAAAAGCTCAAAGAGCTGAGCGATTATGCCGGCGGATTCGGCTGTGTCGTGCGGCGTGGATATATGGTTTATGCCTGGGGCGATGCGAGCAAGCGGAAAGATGTCGCGTCGGCAGCGAAGCCTGTCTACGCACACTTTCTATTCAAAGCGGTAGAGGACGGCAAAATCTCCGGTCTTGATGAGCAAGTCAATAAGTGGGAGCCGAGGCTGAATCAGATCAATAGAGAGCTTGGCTATAAAGACCGCAACATTGCCTGGCGACACCTTGCCAACCAGACGTCTTGCTACGGACTTACCGAAGTGCCTGGGACTGCCTTTGCATATAATGACTGGCAAATGGCACTATTCTGGGACACGCTTTTTCTGAAGGTCTACGGCGTTAGTTGCGAAACGGTCGACGCCCAGGTTTTGCATCCGCAGCTTACGAATCTTCTCCAGTGCCAGGATAATCCGACTTTTATGGCTTTTGGGACGGGCGGTCGGCCGGGTCGGCTGGGGATTTCGCCGCGAGACTTCGCACGGTTCGGACTATTGTATTTGCGCAAGGGCAAATGGGGCGATAAGCAACTACTGACTCCAGAGCACGTGACACTGGCGGTGACAAGTCCTCTGCCTAATTCGATTCCGCGGACCGCCGGTCGGGCGGCAGAAATGATACCGGCTCAGCGCTCGATAGGTTCAGAAAAGATTCCGGATAATCAGTGCGACCATCTCGGCAGCTATAGCTGGCTGTGGTGGGTGAATGGCATCGACCGTGAAGGAAAGCGGCATTGGCCCGATGTCCCCGTAGATACGTTTGGCTGTTTCGGACACGGCGGCATACGAGCGATGGTTGTTATGCCAAGTCTGGATTTGATTATAAGCTGGAATGACACAAGAATTAGTGAAAGGCAGATGGAGAATCACGTTCTGAATCTGCTGAAGGATTGTGTGCTGGTAGGCGAACCTGGCGTGAAGTGAGGGGGCAGCGGACCCCTGCTTTCGCAGGGGCAGATTTACCCCGTGAAAACGGGGGTGGAGTTTTTGCTATGAGAAGGCGGCGGCTTCTATCTCCTGGATTGGCACTGTTTTTCTTGTCGCCGGTGATTGGCGAACTGCTCTCTGGCTCAGCGCCGCCGGCTGAGTTTTTCCAGCCGATAGGATTTATTATGCTGGCGGTACTTTACGGCGGCGGTGCGATTCTTGCCCGCGAGTTGACACATCGCTGGGATAAGAGCTGGCCGACACTGCTTGTGCTCGGAGCGGCCTATGGAGTGGCTGAGGAAGGATTGATGTGTAAAAGTTTTTTTGACCCAGCGTGGATGGATTTGGGGCCGCTTGGAAGCTATGGCCGCTGGTTCGGTGTCAATTGGGTCTGGGCGGCGGAGCTTACTATGTATCATGCGGTGTTTAGCATCGCTATTCCGGTCATGTTAGTGAGCCTGATGTTTCCGATGCAGCGTCAGGAGCCGTGGGTCAGCCCAAGAAAGCTCTGCGGGCTATTTTCCCTGTGGCTTATGAACGGCATTTTAATATTTCTCTTTATTAGCCCTTACCGTCCGCCAGCGTTTCATTACGTCACGGCGATAGTCGTTACGATTGGGTTGTGTATGTTGGCAAGATGGCTGCCACAGCCGAGGGCTGTTTGTCAGGAGCGCAGCAAAAAAGTTGCTCATCCAATCTGGTTTTTGCTCGCGGGTTTTGTTGGCACTTTGGCGCTATTCTTTCTTGTCTGGGTGGTGCCTCGTACAGGGATTCATCCACTATTGACAATGGGCTTAATGGTGTGCTTAGTTATTCTCGTTGGCTGGATTGTGTTGAGGCTTTCGGGCAGTGGCGCATGGTCGCAGAGGCATCAGTTGGCACTATCATCGGGAGCTCTCGGCTTTTTTATTCTCTTGGCGCCACTGCAAGAACTTGATAAAAACCGCACGGACAATACAAAAGGAATGACTTTTGCTGCCCTGGCAGCGGCGGTATTTTTGCTGTGGATGGCTCGACGCCTGAAGCACCTTACTGAACTGCGTGTTTAAGTTTTCTGCAAAATTGCAGGTTAACCATACTTTGACAGGAAAAAATGATTTTTGTTTTTTCCTTGTCAAACAGTAAGCTGTTCTCTGACAAATAGTTAAGCGATTATTTAAGAAAATCAAAACCGGATTTCCTTAAATAATATATGCCTAACCTGCAATTTTGCAGAACTCATTACCGCTTGTTTAGAAATGGAGGCAGATAGCTATGGACAAACTTTATGATTCAGAGACGGGATGTTGTCCGAGGTTCAATCCTGAGCCCTGGGACGAAAAAGAAATAAAATTTCAGGATAGACTGTTTGTCAAAGATCACGTCAGGAGTTTTCTGCATATTCCGCTAAACTTCGGCAAGGTTATGGTAAGAAACATGGAAAGAATTCAGCAGGCGGATGCTGTGGCAAAAGAGCCGCTTCTGCTTTCGGACGAAAAGTCCCTTTGGGGAGCTGATGTTTATATTGCAGTCAGCAAAAACGTGCCGGGTGCGGAAATGGCAAGAATATCCGGGACTTTTATGACTAAAGTTTTTGAAGGCCCGTATAAAAACGCCGGTGCATGGGCGAAAGAAATGCGGGCCTACGTCGAATCAAAGGCCAGAGAACTTAAGAAGCTATACTTTTTCTATACGACCTGCCCTAAGTGCGCCGAGTATTACGGCAAGAATTACACAGTCCTACTGGCACAAGTTTGAACGCTGAGATAAAATTTAGAAGGTAATTCTGAATTCTTTGTATTTTGGGTCTGGAGGGATTTCCTCGACGAGGGTCTGCCTTATATAGCCGGCGAAGGAATCCTGTATCCGGCTGATACAACTATCGACATCGTCGGGCGTTCCCTGTGCGAGCACTTCCACCGTTCCATCGGGCAGGTTGCGGACAAAGCCGGTCAACCGATAGCTGCCGGCTATATGGTAAGCGGTGAAGCGAAAGCCCACGCCTTGAACTTGGCCGCTAAAAATTATATGTTTGGCAATCTTCTCCATTTTAATTGACCGTGCAACCGAACAATCACTGGCGAGTGCCAGTAGTAAAGAGATTTAGGTTCACCGGCAGCTTCAAGTCAAGTATAATCCGGTCGATTTGTGATGATGATGTTTTATGCCCAGAAAGACGAAACGACAAATTGAAAGGGACGAGCAGATTTATCAGCTTACCACGCTGGTGGCGGGCAAGTTCTCGCTTCAGGAGGTGCTCGATAAGCTCGCTGAAGCGGCGGTGAAGATTGTCGGCGTTAAGGCATGTTCGATTCGGCTGTTAGATGAAGAGACTGACGACTTGAAGATGCGAAGCACGTATGGGCTTAGCGAAGAGTACCGCAATAAAGGGCCGGTAACCAAAGATGACGTCGTGGTTGGAGCTGCTTTTGCCGGCGAAGCGGTGGTGCTGGATGATATGCGGGTCGATGACCGGGTCAAATACAAAGAGGCAACCGTCGAGGAGGGTCTGGTCAGCCAGCTTACCGTGGCAATGGTCTTCAGAAACAAGCCGATCGGCGTGCTTCGGCTGTACAGCCCCAGCCCCAAATGCTTCGAAGAGGACGACATTCAATTAGCCAGGGCGGTTGCCTCGCAATGTGCTGTAGCCATAACCAACGCCAAACTCTACGCCCAGGCCATTGAAGGGGCACGAATGGCTGAGCAGTTTCGCCTGGCAGCACATATTCAGCGAAGAATGATCCCGGAAAAGGCGCCACGGATAACGGGCCTGGACGTGGCAGCCACTTATATCCCGTGTTTCGAGGTGGGCGGAGACTTTTATGATTTTCTCCAGGTAGGCCGGAGTTGCGTTGCTGTGGCGATTGCCGATGTGATAGGCAAGGGCATTCCTGCCGCCCTTATGATGAGCCTATTTCGAGGTGCTGTGCGGGCTTACTCAGATGGCACAAGCAGCAAGGATGCCGTCCGCGAAATCATCGGCAAGCTCAACAAAATGATGTGCCAGGAATGCAGAGATGGCGAGTTTGTGACATTGTTCTACGCGATTGTTGACGTTAAGGATATGAGCATCACTTATTGCAATTGTGGGCACGAGCCGACCATGCTAATAAGGAATGGGCAGATCACGTATCTGGAGAAAGGCGGCATTGTTCTTGGCATCGAGGCAGGGGCAGAATACGAAATTGAAACTCGCCCATTGAAGAAGGGCGATTGCCTGCTGTTTTATAGCGATGGGCTGATTGACGCGACCAACTTTGATGGCGAGCTCTGGGGCAGAGAAAACCTGCTGCAGACCGCGAAGAAGTTCACCAACGACCCAGCCGAGCAGATGATTAGAAACATCCTGGGCTACCGAAGGCGGTTCGTGGGACTTGCCAGACAGGTTGATGATACGAGTATCATCGTTGTCAAGGTAACTGCAGCGGATAGCGTACAGCGTACAGCGGACAGTACTATACGCTAAACGCTATACGCTCTACGCTAATATCTGTCTTTTTGCCACTTTATGGCTGATTTAATTATCACTATTGATGGTCCGGCGGCCAGCGGCAAAAGCACGGTGGCTCGGCGATTGGCAGAGAAACTGGACGCCACCTTCCTTGATACCGGTGCGATGTATCGGGCGGTGACAATTGCTGCCAGAGACGCCGGTGTAGACCTCAGCGATGAGCGGAAACTTCTCCAGGTTATAGAAAATAGTGAATTTGGGTTCTTGCCCGAGCCGGGCAAAATGCGCACCCTTGTCGATGGAATTGATGTTACCGAACAAATCCGCCAGCCGGAAATAACTGCCAGCGCCCGGCATATTGCCTCTGCGCCCAAAGTGCGGGCTAAATTAGTCCAAATGCAGCGAGAATTTGCGGCAGGGCACAAAAAAATAGTTACCGAAGGAAGAGACCAAGGCACGGTAGCATTTCCCGACGCGGACATAAAATTCTACCTGACAGCGGCTTTGCCGGAAAGAGCAAGAAGAAGACAAGCGGAGCTGCGGGCAGAAGGCTGTAACCAGAGCCTCGAACAAGTGCGGCAGGCCATCGAACAAAGAGACAAAAGCGACCAAAGTAGAGCAGTCGGTCCACTGGTGCCCGCCAAAGACGCCATTGTTATTGATACTACCGGTTTGACTGTTGAGCAAGTGGTAGGAAAACTCTTGGGTTGTGTGCAAGAGAAATGCTTAAAGAAGGGTTAAAAGCCGTCTGGTATTGGCTGGTGCGATGGAGCTGCGGGGTCTTTTGCATCTTCGTTTTTGGTTTCCGTGCTTATGGCACAAAGAATGTCCCCGAGCGGGGAGGCTTTATACTGGCCGGCAACCATCAGAGTTTTCTGGACCCGATATTTTGCGGCGTGGCTTTGAGGCGGCGTCTGCATTTTGTTGCCCGCGATTCGCTTTTTCGCAACCGGTTTTTTGCCCTGCTAATTCGCTCGCTTAACGCGATACCGGTAAAGAGGGATAAGCCCGATGTGTCATCCATCAAGACCGTCATCGCCAGACTCCAGAAGGGTAACGGCGTCTGCCTTTTCCCGGAAGCAACGCGTACAAGCGACGGACGGATTGGGGCGTTTAAGCCTGGCTTTGGCCTTTTGTGTAGGCGGGCCGACGTGCCGGTCGTGCCGGTGCTGATTGATGGGGCCTTTGAATGCTGGCCGAGACATAAGAAGATTTTTTCGCCAGCTCCCGTTACAGTTTGCTATGGCCAAGCTATAACCGCCGAGCAGGCAAAGAATATGAGCGATCGAGAACTGGCAGAGGTTGTGACCTGCAGATTGCGCCGGATGCAGGCTATATGCCGACTCAAACATGGTAAAAAACCATACCGTAACTACCCAGACTAAGTGGTTTTGCAAGGCAGGCGACCTGTATGATTGCGCTTGACGGGGTTTGTCACTGTGGTTATGCTTGCTTTTGAAGTCACCGAGGGTAAACCAAGAGAGTGCGCGAGTAATTTTCGAGCGCGTACACTAAGCGAAAGGGTAATCGATGAAAGACGGAATTAGAGAAGATGCGAGGCAGTTGTCCCGCAGGGATTTTATTAAGACCTCAGCGGCGGTGTCCCTGGCGGCATTGGGGTCGCCGGCGAGCAAGATTTTCGCAGCCGGTTCCGACGCCATCCGCGTGGGTCTGATCGGCTGTGGCGGCCGCGGCACAGGCGCAGTACAGGACTGTATCAACGCTGCACCCGGCGTCGAGCTTATAGCGATGGGCGACCTTTTCAAAGACCGGCTGGATGGCTCAGTCGAGGAGTTGAAAAAGAAATTAGGTGATAAATTCAAGGTCACCAAGGATAGATGCTTTGTTGGATTTGACTGTCACCAGAAAGTCATAGCTTGTGACATTAATCTGGTAATAATAGCCGGGCCGCCGCATTTTCGCCCTGCACATCTAAAGGCGGCTATAGAAGCGGGCAAACACGTATTTATGGAAAAGCCGGCGGGAGTAGACCCGGTGGGTATTCGCTCAATTATTGCTTCGTCTGAACTGGCAGAAAAGAAAGGCCTGGCAATCGTAGCCGGCACTCAGCGAAGGCATCAGGCTCATTACGTTGAAATTATGAAGCGGATAAAAAATGGCGACATCGGAGAGATTGTCGCGGCGCAAGTTTATTGGAACGGCGGCGATATGCTCGGCTACTGGAAGTGGTATGAGCGCCAGCCGGGCATGTCCGACATCCAGTGGCAGTGCCGCAACTGGCCGTGGTTCACCTGGCTATCGGGCGACCACATCGTCGAGCAGCACGTCCATAACATCGACATCGTCAATTGGGCCACCGGTGTGCACCCGACTCAGTGTATGGGCATGGGAGGCCGGCAGGTGCGGACTTTGGGCAATATCTACGACCATTTCGCCATAGAGCTCGAGTATCCTAACGGTGTGCGTGTGTCAAGCATGTGCCGGCAGATAAATGGCTGCACCGACAGAGTATCCGAAAGAATAGTTGGCACAAAAGGTGTCGCGTACACCGATAGTACGACCGGCTACATCGAGGGGGCTAAGGCATACAAATACGATGGTCCAAATCCCAACCCATACGTGCAGGAACACGCGGATTTGATTGCCAGCATCCGCGCAGGTAAGCCTCTGAACGAGGGCCGAAATGTCGCCGAAGGCACTTTGGGGGCAGTCATGGGCAGAATGAGCGCTTATACGGGGCGGGCGCTGAGCTGGGACTGGGCGATGAAGGCGTCAAAATTAGACCTGACGCCGACAAGTTATGAATCCGGGCCGGCGCCGGATGCTTCGGTGGCTGTGCCAGGCAAAACGCCGCTTATATAGCGAAAGGATAATCTATGAAAACAAGGGTAGCAAAAAAACTGTCAGGGCTGTCCCGGCGGGATTTTATCAAGAATTCAGCCGTAGTTAGTGCAGCCGCCTTGACCGCGCAAGCCGGCAAAATGTTTGCAGCAGGAAGTGACACCATCCGTGTCGGCCTGATAGGCTGTGGCGGCCGCGGGACATACGATACGACAAATTGCTTGAACTCCACGGACAATGTGCAGCTCGTTGCAATGGGCGACCTCTTGAAAGATCGCCTTGTCAATTCTCTGGCGAATCTGAAAAAGAGGCTCGGCGAAAAGATAAAAGTCACTGAGGACAAGTGTTTCGTCGGCTGGGACGCCTACAAGAAAGTGGCTGCCTGTGATGATGTGGACCTGGTGATACTGACGGAGCCGCCGCATTTTCGGGCCGCGCATCTGGCTGCTGCGATTGAAGCGGGCAAACACGTATTTATGGAAAAGCCGGTCGCGGTAGACCCAGTTGGCGTGCGCTCCGTGATTGCATCGTCAGAGCTGGCGGATAAGAAAAAGCTGACCATATTGGCCGGGACTCAGATGCGGCGGATATCGCATTTGGTGCAGGGCGTTAAAAGCATCCGTGACGGCGCCATAGGTGACATCCTGGCCGGCCAGTGCGTCAGAATCGGCGACGGCATGTTGACCTGGGGGTCAAACGAGCGTCAGCCTGCCTGGTCGGATATGGAGTGGCAACTGCGTCGCTGGCTCTTTTTGACCTGGCTCTCCGGAGACTTCATCGTCGAAATGCACGTGCACAATCTGGACGTGATGAACTGGGCGATGGGTGCACATCCGGTCCAATGCCTGGGCATGGGCGGCAGACAGGTGCGAACCGCTCCGGAGTATGGCGATGTCTATGACCATTTCGCGATCGAGTATGAGTATCCCAACGGTGTGCGGGTTGAGTATATGGGCGCCCAGATCGACGGCTGCAGCGACCGGAATGACGAGCGGCTGGTCGGGACGAAAGGCTCGGCATATATGGACTTTGGCCGAACCGTCATCAAGGGCGACAAGGAGATCGAATACGCGTGGGATAAATTCGACCCCTGCCTGCGTCAGCACGCCGACCAGATTGCAGCCATTCGCCAGGGCGAAGCTTTGAACGAGGGCAGACGCATCGCCGAAAGTACGCTGACGTGCATTATGGGCCGAATGAGCGCTTACTCCGGCCGGGCTCTGAAGTGGGACTGGGCGATGAACGCCTCCAAACTGGACCTGAGTCCGTCAAAATACGAGTTCGGCGACTTGCCGATGCCAGCGGTGGCGATTCCCGGCAAGACACAACTTATCTGAAACTGGAACAATCTACTCAAGGGAAAGGGCGGTTTTATGAAACGCTGGTTGATTGTAGTTCTAATAATGGTGGTGACGACATCTCTTCTGGTTGCTCCGGTGTGCGCGGCGGAGAAAAAGGATGAACCGACCACGCCGAAAAGTAAGACGATGTTGTGGAACGGCAAAGATTTTGCCGGCTGGAAACTCTTTGTGCCCGATCCCTCCCACGATGTCACCAAGACCTGGTCAATCAAGGATGGCATACTTTGTTGTGAGGGACGTCCGGCAGGTTATATGCGCACGGAGAAGGACTACGCTAATTACCTTGTTCACGTGGAGTGGCGATGGCCGGAAAAAGGGGGCAATAACGGTGTGCTCGTTCACATGAGCGGCCCTGACATGGTCTGGCCAAAAAGCCTGGAGTGCCAATTGTTCGCAGGCAACGCCGGCGACTTCTTCGAGATCGGCGGAATTGAGTTCCGCGAGCACGCCAAAAAAGATGGGCGGGTGCAAGGTCGCAGGGTGGCAAAGCTGAAAGATAGTAGTGAAAAGCCACTCGGCCAATGGAACAACTACGACATCATTTGCAAGGACGACTGGGTGGTGGTGCTGGTCAACGGCGTGCTGCAGAACATGGCCACCAAATGCTCGGTTACATCGGGCAAGATTTGCCTGCAAAGCGAAGGAACGCCCATAGAGTACCGGAATATCTATATTGAGCCTCTGGAATAGCTTTAGAGCGTAAAATTCAAAGGTGAAAACGTAAAACTGTGGAATTCAACAGTTTTTAGTTTTCCGCTTTAAGATTTCAGCTTTTCCAGGCCGGTCAGGTACTATGAAAGTCTTGGTCGCCCAAAAGTGTGGATTTTGTCAAGGTGTCAGAAACGCTATTACTACCGCCGAGAAAATTCTCGCGCAGGAAAAGGAAGTTTACAGTCTTGGCCCTATTATCCATAACGCGGACGTGGTGCAGCGACTGGCAAAAGCCGGACTGAAAACCGTCAACAGCGTAGAGGGCATAGAATCAGGCTCAGTCCTTATCCGCTCGCACGGTGCTGCTCCAGAGCAAATAGCGAAACTTAAACAGAAGGGACTTAAAATAGTCGACGCCACCTGTGTACTGGTTAAAAGGGTGCAGCATATAGCAAACGAGTTAGCTGAGGATGGTTATAAAGTGGTAATTATCGGCGATGAAAACCACCCGGAGGTTCAGGCGGTGATGGGCTGTGCCGCAGATGTCGTGGTGGTCGCGGACGAATCGGATTTGCAAAAACTGCCGGAAAATGCTAAGTTGGGCGTCGTTTGTCAGACTACGCAAAGTCCGGAGCACTTTGGCAAAATGCTCGGCGCGATAGGGCGTCGGGCTTTCGGTGAATTGAAAGCGATCAATACTTTGTGCAAAGAGGCAATCAAGAGGCAAGAATCCGCTGTGCAGTTGTGCAGACAGGTGGATATAATGTTTGTGCTTGGCGGCCTGGAAAGCTCCAATACCCACAGGTTAGCCGAGCTTTGCAAGAAGGTGAACCGGCAAACATATCATCTTGAAAATTGGATGGGACTTGATAAAAGGTTGCTTTTCGGCAAGAATGTGGCAGGTGTTACGGCGGGCGCCTCGACGCCTGACTGGATAATCGCAGAATTCATCGGGAACCTGGAGGGTTTTGATGCCGGCGGTAGTCGGCAGAATTGCTAGCGTAGCGACGAGCGTTGCAGGTCGCATTTGCTGCGTGGGCAAATGCGTTTTTATAAATGAGTTAACCGGGAACCCTGTTTCGTGCAGTGCTGCACAGGAGCCTATCGGCGTAAATGTGGGGCGCCGGCAGGCTGACAAAAACAGACTCCACAGAGGAACTTAAATTTATGGTAGATAGGAACATAGTCAATAAATTAGGTCTTTCGGAACAGCAGATCGACCAGCAGGTCGGCGAAATGTTCAGCGACGAGGAAAGCCGGTATCTGGAACAAGCCCTTGAAACCAGAGTAGACTCGCGTCTGCCGGGAACCATTCTTAAAGGGACTATTGTGTCGCAGATCGGCAACGATGTTATGGTCGAGGTCGGCTTAAAGAGCGAAGGCGTCGTTGACGCGGCTGAGTTTGGCAGTCCCGAAGAGATAACACCGGGCACAGAAATTGAGGTCCTTCTTGAGGACACCGATTCCGAAAGTGGGCTTATCCTCTTGAGCAAACGCAAAGCCGATGCCATTCGAGGCTGGGAAACGATTATCAATACCAAGAAGGAGGGAGACACCGTGAGGGGCAAGGTCATACGGCGCATCAAGGGCGGCTTGCTGGTTGACATTGGAGTGCCCGTGTTTTTGCCCGCCTCGCAAGTTGACATTAGAAAACCGGGCGATATCAGCAGATTCATCGGCAAAGATGTGGACTGCAAGATTCTTAAGATCGATGTTGAAGGCCGAAATATTGTCGTATCGAGGCGCAAGCTCATCGAAGAAGAACGCCGCACAAGCAAAGAAAAGCTTTTGTCTGAAATTGAGGCCGGTCAGTTGCGAAGAGGCGTGGTGAAAAACATAGCTGATTTTGGCGTGTTCGTGGATTTGGGCGGCCTGGACGGCCTGCTCCATATCTCCGACCTCAGTTGGGGCAGAATATCGCATCCGTCGGAAGTTGTTCAGCTTGATCAAGAGATCGAATGTTTTGTTATCGGAGTCGACAAGGCGAACGAGAAGATATCGCTGGGCCTGAAGCAAAAGACGCCCAGCCCATGGGAAAGCGTGGAACAGCATTATCCGGTTGGGGTCAGGGTCAAGGGCAAAGTTGTCAACATTATGAACTATGGCGTATTTGTTCGCCTGGAAGACGGAATTGAAGGGCTTGTGCACATTAGCGAAATGAGCTGGACCAGACGCCTGTCGCACCCCGGCGAGATGGTAAGCCTGGGCGATGCAATAGAGGTTGCGGTCTTGAATGTTAACAAGGAAAGGCAGGAAATCTCGCTGGGAATCAAGCAGACGGAAACCAACCCCTGGACGATAGCTGCCAAGAAATATCCATCCGGCACAATTGTCACCGCAAAGGTGCGGAGTATGACCAATTTTGGTGCGTTTGTGGAGATAGAGCCGGGCATCGATGGAATGATACACATTTCGGATCTTAGTTGGACAAAGAAATACGGACATCCCAGCGAGGCACTACAAAAGGGTCAGGAAATAAAGTGCCTGGTTCTGGACGTCAACGAAGAAAAGCAGCGGATTTCCTTGGGCATGAAGCAGATGACCGAAGACCCCTGGGTGCGTGCTATCCCGGAGAAATACATACCCGGGCATATCATCAAGGGCAAAGTGGCGAAGCTTACCAATTTCGGTGCCTTTGTTGAGCTCGAACCGGGCTTGGAGGGACTGCTGCACATTTCCGAACTTGCCGACCACAAGATTGACAAGCCTCAGGACGTTGTTAAGCCGGGTGACGAGGTTGAAGTCAAGATTCTAAAGGTTGATAGTGATGCCCGCAAAATCGGCTTGAGTCTGCGCAGGGTTCAGTGGGCCGCCGAAGACCACGCGGGCGAAACTGTCAAGCGTGGTAGACGCGGGAGTGCTCCAATCGCTTCTGACACCAAGGCGGCCAAAGTCGCAGAGCCACACGAGGAGGTGGCACAAGCCAAGGAAGCTCAGCCGGCCGAGCCAGGTGACCGGCAAGAAGATAAGACGACAGAGGTGCAGGCCAGCCAGGCCGGTGACCAGAACGTGACAGCGCAGCCCGAACAGAGCCAAGCTCCGGATCAAGAAAGTATGGCACCCCAGGATCAAGGTGATAGTGAGAATCCCGAACAGAACAAGACTGAGTGAGGGCAAGGATTTGGCTGCCGGCTGTTGAACATAGTAGGGTGCGATATTTCGCACCACCTGGCGGGGCGATGACGGAAGAAGTGGTGGTGAGTATAAAAAATGAATGCCGGAACGCTGGCTCCGGGCATATTTATCTGCGGAATATTCATAAGCCCCGTTGAATGCGCCACTTACGTGTCCTGATGGGGCGGGTTGAAAAATCATTCATATTTGACAAAAATTCTCTTGACCGTAACATAGTCAATCTGGTATAAATGGGTAAATGGAACAAACCTGCGTGGCAGGTTCTTTGTTCCCTAAGTTGCAGAATCCGTAGGTCTTAGGCAGAGAAGTTGCAGAATCATTCAGCGAGTCAAGACAGAGCTGAGAAGGCCGACGACTCGCCGGTCAGGGTTTGTATGAAGCTCAGCTAAGGACCTCGCCAGGCCCGTCTGAGGAGGAGGACGGACCCAGCAGGCATCGTAGTAGCTGAAACAGGCGCAGCATCTGGTGAAGGAACATCGCGTGTTGCCTGTTTGGTCGAACTCGCCTCAGACTATCAGAGGTTAGGCTTATGGGCGAGGGTTCTGGCTTGTGTTCAAAGCCGAAGTATTAGTTTAGAGAGTACGAAGAAGAGAGGAAGGGTGTCACACTGAATAGACCCCCTTCATTCATCACCGATGGTTACATAATCTGCTTGCGCAGATAATCCAGGTGATGACCCCTGAACCGGCGACGGCAGCGATGCTGGGCCTCGGTGGATTGGCTTTGCTGTGGCGCAGAAAAGCGTCGAGTTGATAGTTGAAAGCGAATTCCTCAAGGACTCAGTGACATACAAGCACAGGGCGTGGTGAAGACATTCTTTGATGCTTGTTTGTACAACGTTGTTTGAGACGGGCTATCGGGTAAGACAATAGATGCCTGCCGAAAGCAACATACGTTTTGGCTCGTAGCCAAAGCATGTATACTAGAGAAAATGAGGAGGAGTATTATGTCTAAGAAACTGTTTGTTTTGATTCCGCTTGTTCTGCTCCTGGCTGTACCGAGCTTAGCCGCTATCGGGATATTTGAGAACAACAAAGATATCGGCACTGCCGGAAATCCCAAGGGTATTGGCAGCGTCGTGGACCAGGGCTTTGTCTGGAAGACCGACCACCTGGCTCAGCAGTACCTTTTCACGGCTGGCGGCTCCGACATCTGGGATAGCGCAGACCACTTCCAATTTGCGTATCGCACGATAACCGGCGACGTCCGTGTTACTGCCAGTTATGATTGGGTGGCCGCATCCAACGACTGGGCAAAGGTCGAGACTATGCTCAGAGCCAGCGACGCAGCCGGCTCCATACACTACTCGACAGCCGGGCGCAAGGGTACCAGCTACGCCAACGACTACGGTGGGCTCCAGTACCGGACGAGCACAGACGCAGGCAGCGGTGAGACAGGTGCCTCGAAGCCTGCCGGCTCAGCGGGGCCCAAGGCTCTTGCTATCCAGAGAGTTACTGTTGGCGGCCTGCCGTTTATCGAAAGTTTGGTTGACTGGGGTCTAGGCGCCGGCTGGCAGTCGAATGGCATTTCGCTTGGCTTCGCTCTGCCGAATACGGTTCTGGCTGGCGTTGCAGTTACCTCGCACGACAACGACCACCTGGCACAGGCTAAGGTCTATGATGTGAAGTATGATACCAAGCCGGCCCTCGTTGGGACGTTGACGTTCACGAAGGTTCCGGAGGCTGCGGCAAAAGACCAGCCTTGCACCCAGATAGCCGGGTTCAAGATTCGGACCCTCAAGGCTCAGTACACCGATGGTTGGGGCAGAGCCGAGATGGACAAATTGCTGGACTTTGGCTGCACCGGACCTATGTGCACGGGCAAAGGTTTGCCGATTCCCGGCATCGAGGAAGGCTCGCGGATTGACCCGGTCGTCAACCTGCGCGATAGCGGTGATGGGACATTCGGTAATAACCGGAGCTTCCCTGGTATCGACCCGTTTGAGTATCCGGCTGCTGACCCTGCAGCGGGCGATGATGACAACAACTTCGCAACCGAAGTGCTTGCCTGCGTTAAGCTGACCAAGGGTCTGCACATATTCGGCGTGAACGACGACGACGGCACAATCGTTAAGGTCGGCGGCGTGGAGATCGGCAGGAGCACCGAGTGGAAAGGCACCGGAACCCCCACCGATTTCATCTTTGAGATCGCGAAAGAGGGCTGGTATGACCTCAGAGCTCGTCATCTTGAGGGCGGCGGCGGTGCATCTCTTGAGATCCATGAAGTCCTGATGAACGGCACCCGCATCCTGCTTGGCGATGTTGCGGCTGGTGGCTCACAAGTTGTTGTGCCCGAGCCGGCAACGATTGCTCTATTGGGTCTGGGTGGATTGGCTCTGTTTGGTAGTCGCAAGAGAAGCTAATCCCGCTCGAGAGTTAGGATTTGTATCAGTTCGGGGCATACGCCGAGCATCGGCGTATGCCTCGGCTGGTCAGTTTGGTATTGATATTTTGCAGCACTGATCGCAGACACCTGTGAAGGATATTTGACAAGTGAGTGTTCAGTTCAGTAGGGTATGCTCCGCATACCGTCAAATTCGTCAGATGGTATGCAGAAAATGTGCATACCCTACAGCTACAACTGTTGACTACATCTGTTGACGCTTTGGAGGAGTGTGATATGAAGAAGTTGTTAGTGCTAATTTTAACGTTGAGTTTGTTTGCTAGCGTTGCATCAGCGTCGCTAATCACCGGCGTAGTTCGATCGAACGGTACATCGGGCAACCGAACCCCCATCGGCGTGTTTGACGGCAACACGCAGCCATTGGCGACACAGGCCGGCGGTCTGAAGGACGGAAACACCGTTTACTCCGATCGCGATTATCCATGGTCCCTGACGCCCGCGGAGGTGATCGGGGCGGAGTACGTCCGTATGTTCAACACCGATAAGGGCGGCACCGGGTCCGCAACCGTCTCCTACGTGGTGACCATTTCCAGGCCCTGCCTGGTGGCGGTCACGGTCGACGACCGCTACACGGGGACGGGCGGCGTCCTGTCGGGGCAGGATGCGGTAAACGCAGTAGTAGCTGGTTTTGCCCCGCCGGGAACGTTCCAGGACACCGGCTTGAATGTGGCAATCCACGAGAATGCTACTACGGACCGTCCGATGAGTGTGTTCGCAGCACAACTGCCTGCGGGAACCTATGTTTTCGCTGCGCAGCCTTCGAGTTTCAACTACTACACCATCGGGGCTATTCCTGAGCCGGCAACTATGCTCCTATTGGGGCTTGGTGGATTGGCTCTGCTCGGTGGTCGTAAGAGACGCTAATCGCTACGTTATAGCTGTTGAATCTGTGTTATTTTGGGGCTTATACCGAACCAAGCGGGATAAGTCCCTTTTTTTATTCCCTCGCGCGCGTCTGTATCGTTTATCGCGTCGTTACCACGGCAAAAGATTTTAGACAAACTCCAGACACAGCCGATAAATAAATGGGCTTGGCCAAAAGTATCTATTGATGCCGTTGTGGCGGCCGGATATAATCGTGCCGCGTACGAACAATATAATACTGTCATAATTTGGAGGCTAATAGCATGTTATTGTGGATTTTCAGAGTTATTTTCTTGACCGTCGTGGCAGGGATTCTGTTTGTCAGCGTCAGTTCTGAGCCGATCTCAGGACCGGCAGACTCCATCAATTTTTGGGCGGTCGTCTGGAGCGGCCTGGGTATGGCGATATTTGTTTTCCTGCTGGACGTCCTGACGCCTAAGGGCAAACTCACCGCGTTGGCAGGAGTCTTTTTCGCAGTGCTGGTCGGGTTGCTTATCAGTGTGGCGCTCTCGCCTGTGGTAAATATGATAAGTGATACCTACGGCACGGAGATAACTGCCGAAGGCGTCCGCGTAAATAAGATAACTCCCGAAGCGGTTGCAGCAATCAAATGGATGCTCGGAATTTGTATATGTTATCTTACCACCAGTATTGTGATGCGGACCAAGGATGACGTGCGTTTCGTGATTCCCTACGTTGAGTTTGCCAAACAGACCAAGGGCTCCAGGCCGCTGGTGCTCGATACCTCGGCAATCGTTGATGGGCGAATTGCAGATTTGTGTCAGAGCAAGTTGTTCGACGCCCCGGTGGTGCTGCCGCGTTTTGTTCTTAACGAGTTACAGCTCATCGCCGATTCGGCTGACAAACTCAAGCGCAATCGCGGCAGACGGGGACTCGACATACTGAACAAAATGCAGTCAAGCCCCGCTTTCGACATCGAAATTGATGACACGACGGTCCCGGAGATCGAGGAGGCCAAAGGCGTTGATCAGAAATTGATGCTGTTCACCAAGAGCTGCAACGGCCGGCTCGCAACGACCGACTATAACCTCAGCAAGGTTGCACTGGTACGCGGCGTCGATGTGGTCAATATCAATGATCTGGCTAATTCCCTGAAGGTCGTGGCGTTGCCGGGTGAGACGATGGAGATCAAAATCATAAGGCCAGGCGAGGAGGCAGAGCAGGGCATCGGTTATCTGGACGACGGAACGATGGTCGTGGTTGAAAGCGCCCGCAACAAGATCGGACGCGAAGTGGTGCTGAGTGTAACCAGCTCTCTTCAGACATCGGCTGGAAAAATGATCTTCGGCAAATTCGAAAGCTTTGCGCAGGAGACGGGCGAAAGTGACCGGCGACCTTCAGACAGGGCCCCGGCTAGAGCGGGTTCGGCTGAGAGAAATAGAAGCTAAGTGCCCGGAACCGGACCGGTTGCACAAGTTTTTTGGCCCAGTTTGTTTCACTTGGATTGTACGAGACATTTGAGCAAGATAACAATTGCGCCTATATTGCCACAGGCGAATAGCAGCCAATAGAAGTGTGAGCGAAAATCAGGCTTGCTGGCCGACAGCCCTGCGATGCAAAAGGAAACACCCACAGCGAGGCTGGCAAACAGCAAGCCCACCCCGTCCATCATAGTCACCTTGAGCGGCCGAGCCTGAGAGTCTCTGTAGAGTATTATTATGGCAAATCCAAGCAGTGTAATCGAGATAAGCACCGGGGCAAGGACAGGGCCTGCCCAGACGGTGGGTATTAAAAATAGCACATCCCACTCCATAATCGAGCTGGGCCAATTGATGAGGAGCTTGAGCCAGACGTAGTAAAAGATGTCCCAGGTCGCAAAGATGGTCAGAAAATAGGCACACCGCTGCGCGATGCCTCTTCCAAGCAGCCAGGCACCGGTAGAAATCAAGACCAGAGTCGCAGCCTCTCTGCCAATCTCGATGGCAAGCATTTGTTTTGCCAGTGGCGTCAGGCCAAAAACTGTCAGAGGGAAGCTGAAGCCGTCCGGATGAAAAATAGTCCGCAGGTAGACAACAACCGCCGCTTCAATGTAAGCAAAGGCGACGCCGAAAACGATAACGATACAGAATTTCCCAAATATCTTGCTAATCGGTTAAATGCCTCAGCAATGTCGGGATGATTTGGTTTTCCGGGACTATTGAAATTTTTTGGCCGTTGCGGTAGAAGAAGGCCTTGTTTTTTGCGGCGCAGATGGCAAGGTCGGCGTCGGCGGCCTCACCGGGGCCATTGACGATGCAGCCCATTACGGCCACGCGCAACGGCCTATTAATTCCAGTCAGGGCTTTTTTGACTCGCCGGGCTAGCTTGATTACATCAATTTGCGCGCGGGCGCAGGTCGGGCAGACTATCACCTCCGGCTCGGTGCGCTCGTATAGGCCAAGTGCGATCAGGATTTGCCTGGCGATCTTCGCTTCCACCAGTGGGTTGCCCGCGGCGCTCACTCTGATAGTGTCGCCGATGCCTTCTGTTAGCAGCGCGCCCAAAGTGATCGCCGATGGTATTTGGGCGTCCTCGGGCAGACCTGCGTGAGTAAGCCCAAGATGGATTGGGTAGTCGAAGGTTTTGGCGATGAGGCGATTGATTTCGATCGTGCGTTGAACATCGCTGCTCTTTGCGCTTAGAACCAGTTGGTCGAAGCTGCGATTCTCAAAAAGCCGCACATATTTTCTCATCTCGGCCAGCATTAAAGCGGGGCGTTTCTCGTAAGGAACGGGCTGTTTCTTGAGGTCTCGGATGCTTGCTTCGTTGACGCCGATGCGGATGGCCGTGTGGTGCATCTTTGCTGCGTCTATTATTCGATGGATGCTATATCTATCTTTTATGTTGCCCGGATTCAATCTGACTTTGGCAGCCCCGGCTTCTATCGCTTCGATAGCACGTTGCGGGCTAAAATGCACGTCGGCGATTAAAGGGACATTTACTTTCTGGACAATTTTGGCAAAGGCAGCGGTGTCAGCCCGTGCCGGCACGGCGATTCTAACGAGGCGACAGCCCGCGATGACAAGCTGATTGACCTGTCTAACACATCGGGCAACGTCTACAGTGGGCACTTTCGTCATCGACTGGATGATGACAGGGGCACAGGAACCGATTTGCAGCGGCCCAACGTTGACGGTTCTTGTCTTTCTCCTTTCAATCACGCCGCAAATTGTAGCTTATGCAATCGTTATTTCAATCGCTAATTGATTTAGCCCACTTCAGCTTTGCGATGCGGATGCCGTCCAGAGCACCCTGGTTGAGTGCAGCGATGTAATACTGGCCCTTGTAGGAAATGATCTCCGGCGCCGCGACCGGTAAGGTGCAGAGGAAGTAGCGGTCGTCTTGATTGATTCCAAACATCGTGGGGTCGCTGGAGTAGTAGACGCTGGTCTGCGGCAGGTCTCTATCGCGGATGTTGCCCTTTTTCGAGGAACCGTAGTTTTGCGTTTTGAATAGGTAGAAGCCATCCGGCTCAAACTTTACAACGTGCGGGCACTCCGAGGAACCTGGGCCTACCCCGGCCTGCCCGCCAAAGGAGACAACCTTGGATTCGCTCCAATTCTTGAAGTCTTTTGTCGTGCGGACGTAAACCATGCCCTGCCGGTTGGGGTAAGCGGTATAGTAGGCATACCACACGCCGGCGTGCTCCAGCAGCATCACGTCCCGCGTGTTGTTGCCGGGGCCTTCGCTGAACATCCCTGTCTTGCCACTTTTCTGGATTACGCGTGTGAAGTTTTTGCCGTCTTTGCTGATAGCGTGACATATATTCACCCAATCGCCATAGAACAGGTGGTAAATGTCGGCGGCCTTTATCACATGTGGGGCTTGCAGTCCGCCTGGTGTTTCGCCCAGTGCAGGGTCGGCCTCCATAGCGATGCCCATCGGCTGCCAGTCGGCATCGGCCAGTTCTTTGCCTTGCCAGCGGTAGAAGAATCGTGTCTTGCCATTTTCGCCGCCAGCGGTTGTGTTGCGAATGCAAGACCAGAGCTGCCAGGTCTCGTCTGCTGCCTGCCAGATGGCAAAGTCGACCGGCTCCTGCCTTTCGGCGGCGTACTTGTGGTCCATCGGATTGCCGGCTACCTGCCACCAGGGACCTTCGATCTGTGGCATCAAAACGTGGCTGGCTCTTTCGCCGGCATGGGCTATCGTGCCGAGTGCCAAAGTGCAGAGGAGTATGGCCAACTTGCGTCTCATTTCCCTATTCTCCAAATGCGGGGCGGCTCTGCGCTATTTTTCCTCACTGCTTCTGGTTGAAGGCTGCATTTGCGGCTCGTATTTTCGTAGCAATGTGCCGCGAACCACAGACGCAATGCCTATACCGCATAGAACAAGACCGACAAATAGGTTGGGAACTCCCGGAACTCCCACCACTATGAATGCCAATCCGATGACAATCGATGCAATGCCAGCAGTGATTCTTTTCATCCAAGCTGGGCCGTTCTGCTTCTGTGTGAGAGTCCTAAGCTCCGATAGTGGTATACCTTTTTCAATGGCGGCCATAATCTGTTTGTGCTCGAACCGCTTCTTGACAACGGCCACTACACCGATAATGAGGATCGGAGTGGACGCGGCAAGTAACATTAGCATTATTCCAAAGGCTTCCCAAGGATCCATTTTCCTGTCCTTTCATTGAGAGGTTATCTTATCGTTATTGAGCCGCTGCTGGTTTCTAAGTGCAGCCTTCCTTTTCCGTCGCCGATTCTTCCTTGTATATGTTTTTTGGAGATTTCGCCGGTTAGGGTAACCGCCAGGTCTGTTCTTATTGAGCCGTAGCTTGTTTTAAGATCGACCTGGCCGGAAAAATTCGGCGGCGCCGCAAAATCTATACTTCCGTATGAGGTAGCAACCTCAGCGGTGATCTCAGCCGGAGTCAACTGTGAGCAGGTGATGTCGATATTCCCGCTGCCGGACCTGGCAGTCACATCACCGGCTGTAATCTGTTGGCAATTGATGCGTCCATAAGACGTAGACACGCCGATGGTGCTCGCGGAAGCTGTTGTGACATTGATACTGCCGCTGTCTGAATGTAGTCTAATTGAATCGCCTTTCAATTCGTCAGTGACAATCGAACCGTATGACGTGTGTGCGTCGCAATCGCCGAAAGAGGCTTTTGACAGTGTTATTTTGCCGCTGCTGCTTTTGAGCTTGATGTCCCCGTCCGAGATGTTTTTGCATGTGACGGAGCCATAAGAGGTCTCCAGCAGGACTGAGCCTTTGATGTTCTCTGCTGTGAGTGAGCCGCTGCTACTTTTTAGTTTAATACTCTGGCCCGCGACATTCCTGCAGGTTACGGAGCCGTAGGATGTATTTAGCTCTGTTGAGCCTTGAATATCCGTGACGTTGATTGAGCCGCTGCTGGTTTTGCCCTTGGCGCTGCCGTCGAGGTTTGCTAGTTCAATTGACCCGTATGAGCTGGTGCATTCGGCGTTGGTTTGTTTAGGCACCGTTATCTTGAAGCTAACACTCACCGAACGGTTGCTTTTCAGATGAGGTTTTTCCGCCCTAACCGTCAGGGTTTGGCCGACTGATTCCAGCTTTACATTGACTTGCTCAGCTATCTGCTGGGCTTCTTCTTCGGTGGGTGCTCTGGCAGAAATTGTGGCTACTACGTTGCAGTCGGTCACGTCGGCGCCGGCCACGCTGATAGAGCCGGCAGCGGTTTCGGCGGCGAGCGTTGAGCCTGCGGCCAGCGGTGCTTGCTGCTGAACCGTCCGTTCGTATTTAGCCTGCGACCAATCGCCTATTTCAATGCCGCAGCTACCAATCACCAGTAGCGAGCAGACGCAAGAGCTTAAAGCCCACCTTTTCAGACGGTACGTTTTCATTTTTCGCCCTTTCTGGTACTTAAGCCTCTGCCACAAGTGGCAGGGCTAATTAGCCCCCGCCCTCGGGCGGGGGGCTTGTTACTTTATGGTTATTGAGCCGTTGTGGGTTTCAAGGTGCACTTTGCCCTGACCGGCACCAATTGTCCCGGAAATGCTCCTTTTGCTTACGTTTCCGACGACCGTTATGGGCAGTTCTGTTTTTATTGAACCATTGTGAGTCGAAGCTTCAACTGCCGCCGAGAGATTTTGCGGGCTGGCAAGTTCGATCCCACCATTGTAGGTAACTATGGATATGCTGCAAACCGCTGGAGCTATCTCGGCATAGCGCACCTTCACGCTTCCATTGTGAGTTTTTAGCTCCGCATCGCCCGATATCTCGTCACACCGGATTGAGCCATTGTGTGTCTGAAGATTAGCAGTTCCTGATAGCTGTTCGGTTGTTACGCTGCCATTGTGTGTTGTGCCATCGAGCTTGCCTGTGATGCTTGTAACCTTGATGGCTCCGTTGTGGGTGGAAAACTCCAGGTTGGTGCGGTTTGGAACCGTCACATCCAGATTGACGGCAATAGACTGATTGGACACCAGTATGGGCTTTTCAATCTTGGCGGTCAGCTTGCCCGGCGAAGGTTCCAGGCTTATTTTTGTCTGTTCAGCTAATTTTTGGGCCTCTTCTTCGCTTGCTGCGCGGGCGATAATCGTGGCCGTCAGGCTGCAGTCGGTTACGCTGGCGCCGTTAACAGTGACTGAGCCGTTGTGGGTCTCTGTTGCAAATAAAGAACCTTCCGCCAATGGAGATGATAGCTCGACCGTTCTTTCATATTTGGCTATCGGCAAGTAGCATCCGCCGACCGTCAACAACGAGCACAGACAGACAACAGGTAAGATTTTCCGATAATTCTTTGCCATTTTTGTGCCTCCCAACTTAATTTTATTCCTTCGTACATATTTTTTATTGCATTTTTGTGCCGATGCCCCTGATTACCTTATCCGTACCAGCCCATCGCGAGTTTTAAGATATACTTCGCCGACGCAACACAATTGGCCTGGATGCAGCGTTGTGGCAAGTCTTTTCTTGTTCGGCTTTGGCAAAACTAATACCGGCAGGTCTGCTCTTACAGAGCCATTATACGTCCAAGCTGGTCTCAAATAGCAGTTTCTTTCCATTTTCCTGTATTCCTTAATTCGGTGACTGTTGTGGTTATTTCAGCCATTTTTTGCCTTTTGTGGGTATGTCGCTGCCTCGGTATAATAGGTTTCAGAAAATTTTGAAACTTCTTAAATCTTGCCTGCGACTAAGAAGTAGAAAGGGAATTCTTTGGCAAAAGAGTTATGGCGGCAAGAGGATGACTGGCTAAGTCTGCTGCGGAGTGGTGACCATAACGCTTTTGCCAGGTTCATTGACAAATACAAAGAGCTCGTGTTCCTGTGCTGCCGGAGGCTGGGCCTGAGAGAGGATGAGGCTGAGGACGCAGCAAGTGAGACATTTCTGGCGGCTTATAAAGGGTTAGGGCGATATAGCGGGCAGGCTGAGCTGAGCACCTGGCTGTGGAGCATCGCCTACCGGCAGGCCGTAAATCACCTGCGCAAAAATAGAAGACAGCGGCAGCTTGAGGTCGAGCCGGACGAAGAAATCGCCGGTAATAGAGAACAGGCACCGGCAGCGGCACTCCAGGCCGAGGAACAGCAAGAAATCGTCTGGCAGGCTGTCAATCGGCTGCCAAGACTCTGGGCGATGGCTGTTATACTGTACTATCGCGAAGAAAAGAGTATTGCTGATATCGCCAAAATAATGGCAGCGAGAGAAAATACAGTTAAGACCTATCTATTTAGAGGACGCGAGCGACTGAAGCAGATGTTAGGAAGAGCCTTTGGGGAGGCTACCGATGTCAGCAGATAGATTAAATGGAGATAAATCCGCCGTCCGTCTGGCGGATAAATTTGATCGAATGTTATTGCAAGCTTTGCAAAGACATTCCGAGCCGGTGCCTGCCGGTTTTACGACGATGGTACTGAGGCAGGTTAGAGAAACGCAAGAGCAGAGAATTCTTGCCCGTGTGGTCTTGCAGGAACGGCTCGCTCTGGCGGCCTGCATCACGCTGGCTGCTTTTGCCGTTCTTGTTGCAGCGGTGTTTCCGGAGATTGTGGCAGCAGCTTTTCGAGGTATCACCACAAGTCTGACGGGACAAGGAGAAGGCTTAGTTGATAGAATCCCCCAGGCGGCAAAAGGCCTGAGCGGGCAGTGGCAACTGTATTGTGTCCTGGGGGCGGCATTGGGTTTTGCTATCTATAGCCTCGCGGAGTTGCTTGTGGGCGACAGGGCAACGATAGCGTGAAGGAGTACTCCGGGTCATTTCTTTGCGGCCTTTCAGGAGCAGCACATCCTATCTCTCATACGCCGGTGCTCCAGTAAACCATACTTTTCACCCTTGCCGGCTGGTTTTAGCTCCCTAACGGCGATAAAAAAATGAAAGTTTTTGCAAAATTTTCTTGAAAATAGAGCGGTTGGTCTGGTATAAATAAAGTATTCAATTGTCGAGGATATTACTTTGAGAGACGGACTTTTACGGTTTTTTAAGGTCTGTTTACTCAACGACAAGAGGAGTTTGGGCGTAGATTATCAAACATCTAACATAACCTTTTTGAAGGAGGACAAAAATGCGCAGAAAATTGATTTGTTCGACTTGTTTTGTTCTGTTGTTAGGCCTGGCTAATAACGCTTTTGCTGAGATTCCCAGGGATCCGAATCTGGTTATATACTATTCCTATGAAGATGTCCGTGCTATCGTCCCCGACGAATCGGGTAAAGGCCACGATGGCACTGTATGCGGCGACGTCTCAGCATATCCCAGCGGCATTAAGTGGTATGGAGCTGCCAAATTCCTGGGCAAGTGGGGACCGGCAGGCTTTAGTTATCTTGATCTGGACAGCCCGCATTATCCTAAAGCAGATATTCCAACGTCTGCTATTACCATCGCCGCTTGGTGCAAAAATCGGCAGACAGGTGAGGAACACGCCTTAATGAGTATCAGAGCAGCTGACAACACATGGATCATGCACCCTCAGATTAATAATAACGGCACCTTTAGATGGCTACTCCGCGCTTATGGCGGGGTTAATATCGTTAATATTAATGGGGTAGGTAAGCATGGGTGGGATGAATGGCTCCATTATGCAGGAACTTATGACAAAGCGACCGGCAAGGGAATCCTGTATATCAACGGGGAATTGGTCGCCCAAGAAAACGTCCCAAGTCCTCCTCTAGATATAGCCGGTGATTGGGGGACGGGTGCTCGCGTGGGATATAATATTGACAACGCAAGGCCGTTCACCGGCCTTATGGACGAGTTCTATTTGTTCAAGCGGGCGCTGTCGCAGGCTGAAATAAAGGCTTTAATGGCGTCTGAGGCTTTACCATCAGAAAAGGCCTCTCATCCCAACCCGGGAAATGGCACTGAGATTCAGACCACCGGAACGGACCTTTTGTGGTTGCCGGGAGCTTACGCGGTCTCAAATAATGTGTACTTCGGTAACAATTTTGAGGATGTAAACAATGGCGCCGCTGGTACGTTCAAGGGCAACCAGACTGAGGCGCAATTTACTGTTGCCGGTCTTGTCTGGGGCACGACATATTACTGGCGGATAGACGGGGTGAATACGGTCGATCCCAACGGTCCGTGGAAGGGCAATGTCTGGAGCTTTTTGCTTCGCCCCCAGACCGCCTGGAACCCCAACCCGTCTGATGGCGCCAAGTTTATCGACCCAAATGCGGACCTTAGCTGGAGCCCAGGTCGGGGTGCGGTTTGGCACCTTGTATACTTCGGCGACAATTTTGACAGTGTGAAGAATGCTACCGGGGCTTCGCCCCAGACACAGACAACCTACGACCCTGCTGGCACCCTTGGATTCGAGAAGGTCTACTACTGGAGGGTCGATGAGTTCGACGGCACAGCGACGCATGTGGGCGACGTCTGGCGCTTTACAACTATGCGTGCCGGCAGCGGCATCAAAGGACAATATTACAAGGACATGGAATTGAAAACTCTGGTACTGACCCGTGTAGACCCTGGAATCAACTTTAACTGGGGTGCTGGTGCACCGGATTCGAAGGTACCCGCCGATAACTTCTCGGTACGCTGGACCGCCGAGTTGGAGGCAGAATTTACAGAGCCCTACACCTTCTACGCCACCGTCGATGATTGTGTGCGCCTGTGGGTAAATAACAAACTGCTATTTGACAAATGGGGGCAACAGTCTGGCGTTGAATGGAGCGGAGAAATTAACCTTACCGCAGGGCAGAAATACAGCATTGTAATGGAGTACTATGAGATTACTGGCGATGCATATGCGTATCTGTCCTGGAAGAGTCCATCTCAGCCAAAGCAGATTATTCCGGCAGGTGTATTGTCACCGCCACTAAGGGCCAGAAATCCGAGTCCGCCCCAAGGTGCTACAGATGTCAAGCATACACCCAAACTTATCTGGGTGGCAGGCGAGAAAGCTGCTAAGCACAATGTATACTTAGGCACCGATGAAACCGCTGTGACTAATGCCACTACGGCTTCGGCAGGCATCTATCGAGGCCAGCAGAATCTTGATGATACCAGCTATGCGCCCAGCGAAGCGCCGCTTGCCTGGAACAAAGCTTACTACTGGCGTATAGATGAGGTAAACGCCGCCAATACCTGGAAAGGCAATCTCTGGAGCTTCACTACCGCCAACTTTATCGTGGTCGATGACTTTGAGGACTATACCGATGATGTTGGCAGCAGAATCTTTCAGACCTGGCGGGATGGATTTGGATTCACCGAACCGGCACCGGGCTATCCTGGTAATGGCACCGGTTCGGCTGTAGGTGGCGCTTCCGCTCCGTTCGCTGAGCAGACTATTACTCATAATGGTAGCTACCAGTCGATGCCATTAGGTTACGACAACAGCGGAACTGGCGGCAAGGCCCGTTACTCAGAGACCTTCCGAGAGTGGGCTTCACCGCAGGATTGGACCATAAACAACGTTAAGGCATTGACGCTGTATTTCTGTGGTAAGACTGCCAACGCTGCTGAACAGCTATATGTGGCGTTGGAAGATAATGCCGGGATCATTATAATCGACGGCCACGACAATCCCGATGCAACGCTGTTAGACACCTGGCAGGAGTGGAACATTGAACTGACACAATTCAGCGCTGCCGGCGTGAATCTGAAGGCGGTCAAAAGAATGTATATTGGCCTGGGCAACCGGACCAGTCCGAAGGTTGGCGGCACGGGCACAATATTCATCGATGATATCCGGGTGTACCGGAGCAGATGTATTCCTTCGATGGGTAAGCCCGCTGCCGACCTGAGCGGCAACTGCATTGTTGACTACGCAGACCTTGACATTATGGCGAACGAATGGCTTGACAAAGGTGTAGCAGTTGTAGCTGACCTGGATGGCGATGATGATGTTGATGTCAAGGACTTTGCTGTTTTGGCTGATGCGTGGCTTGAGCAGGTTTTGTGGCCGTAATCGGTTCGTTCATTGTTCGCCGTTCATGGTTCATCGATGAACAACGAACAATCAACTATGAACTTTGGGGCCTATCCGGGTGTATCCGGATAGGCCCCAGTTGTCTGAAAGAGAGATACGCTACCTGAGAGACAGGAAAAGGTAAGTGGTCAGCCGGTTATAGCTTTCCAGCTTTGGTTGAGCTCCTCCATCAAGGTGATTACGTCACGAATCATCTGAGGGTCACGCCTTGTGTTGGCTTCGGCCAAACGCCTGTTCATAAAACAGTAGAGTTTACGGAGGTTTGCAGCTATTTCACCGCCTCCGTCGGTATCCAGGACAGCATTGAGCTCGTCAATAATACTCTGGGCTCTACCGATGTACCGACCCTTTGCCTCATAGTTCTGGGCTTCCAACTCTTTTATAGCCAGCTTCATGAATTTTATTGCACCGTCATAGAGCAGGACAATCAGCCGACCTTTGCTTTGGGTCGTGACGGCAGTAGTGTGATATTCTTGGACGGCTTTCATACTGTAACATTTGCCTATAAGCCAGTTTGGTTTATGGGGAGACGGCCGAAGGTTCGCACCGGGTCATCTCCCCTATTCCGCGTTTTTTGAAGCCCCGCGTGAGACGCGGGGCTAAATATTTAGGCTGCGGCTTTACCGCAGGTCCCTCTTGTCTATCTAAGCAGCGTCAATGCCATCTGAGGCAGCGAGTTGGCCTGAGCCAGCATGGCGGTGCCTGCCTGCGCCAACACCTGGTTTCTTGTCAAAGCAGCCATTTCGGTGGCCACATCCACGTCGGATATGTGGGATTCGGACGCCATCAGATTCTCAGCCTGGATATCGAGCACTTCCTGAGTACTTTCCAGACGGTTCATCATGTAGCCGAACTTGGCACGAGCAGTATCCTTGCTGCTGATCGCGGTATCAAGGGTTGCCAGAGCCGCCTTGGCGCTGGCAGCGGTGGTAATGGACAGTGAATTCATGCCAAGAGCGCTGCTGGTCATGTTGCTGCCTGCAATGTTAATGAAATCGGTAGCATCGCCGAAATGGATTCCTACAGTAGCAGAATTGTCGAGCATCTTGATGCCGTTAAAATCAGCAGCGCCAGCGATACGGGTGATTTCAAGGGCCATTTGGTCGAACTCATTGTCCATAATGGTTCGCTGTGCGGACGAATAAGAACCCGTTGCTGCCTGCTCAGCCAACTGTTTCATACGTACCAGGGCATTGTCGATGGTTTGCAGCGCACCTTCCATAGTCTGCAGCAGACTGACGCCGTCCAAAGCATTGCGGGCACCCTGCTGCAGCACAGCGATGTCGCCACGCATCATCTCGCGGACAGCCATGCCTGCTGCGTCATCTTTGGCGCTGTTGATGCGCAAACCTGACGCGAGCCTTTCAACCGATGTGGCCAAAGCCTCATAGTTTCTGCCCACCTGCCTGGCAGCATTTGCCGCCATAATGTTGTTCTTAATTGTTAACATATTCTTTACTCCTTAATGAATACCGAAAGTTCCGTTGTCCTCTAAGACGGTGCTCACTTATCCATGAGCACAAAATGACGTTGTGTTCCACGTCTCATTATCGATGAAAACAGAATACACTTAATGGGCTTCTTTACGGAAAATGGCCGTGCGCTGGTTAGACCTGTAATATTGTTCTTGCAGATGCTGAGACTGTCTGCAAACCGCCCGAAATGACAAAGAAATCAGAAATGATGCTTATATGAGCATGTTAATAGAACCGCCAGTAAAGACCAATAGCTGTGCAGACTCATCTTGGTAGTGGTCTTTGAAGGTACTTGTCAGCGATTCGGGGAAAGATTCCTCGTCGCCGGTATTGCCGTGGGCAGCCCCAATCTGATCCGGGTCGCTGTCGTCCTGTCCGGCAAAATGATGTGGGGACATTTCGCCGTTATTTTGTCCTGGTGCACCGGTGTCAGGCTGCTGCTGGAGCTCGTCGGATCCGGCTGGGGCGGACACTTCCAGACGTCTAACCTGGACTCCGGCGTCCTGCAAGCTGCGCATGATCTGAGGCAGTGCCAGGTCAATCTCGCGTCTAGTTTGCGGCTTGCTGACTTCCAATAGGATGGTTATCTGGTCTTGCTCTTGCTGGAACCTGACAAAAACTCTGCCCAGTTCGGGCGGATTTAAGTGAATAGTAAGATGCGTATCTGCCTGGCGTAGAGAGCCTTCGATAGATGTGGCCATCTGTTGGCTGACGCTTCCAGCGACATTGCTGTATGGAGCATCGTTGGCGATCCTTGTCGCTTGGCTTACGGTCGATGATGGGTCTGAAAGAACCGTCTGGGAGTCATGGAAAGAATACAGCCGTTCTATGTTCACGCCAGGTTTGCCCTTTGAATCGGGGTTACTAGCGGTTTTTGCCTGTGCCGAGCATACAAAACTTTCAATTTTCGATCCTTCGACACTGCTCAGGACAAGTTTACAATTGTCAATGACTTTGTGTCCGGTCGTTTTCTCGGTAGCCAATTCAGATTTTCTCGGACTTTTAAGCTCTCTTCGTCTGCCGTCCAAGTCGTTACTGGAGGCAGGTTCCAAAAACTTTTCCATCAGGGGTTTTTTCCCGTTGGCAGGAGTGGTTGAAGAAATGTCCGGTGCGCTTGCAGACGCCGTCGTCCATAGCCGGACTTTGGCGTCGGACGAGGTCGCCGAGAGGGCATCATTTATTTTTCCAGTCTCTGCTTTCACAGCGTGCTTCGCGCCGGGTCCGGCGTTGGCGACTCTTGCCTGTTGTTTGAGTCCTGCGCCCGCGCTATTGGAAACGTCGCTGAGAATCTGTTTGAGCCCAGGCCGGCAGACGTATGGCTGGCTTGTGCCGGCAGTGGCGGCGGCTTTCGTTGATTCTTGAGCCCCGGAAGATCGTGCCAGATTCAAACCTGGAATGTCCGCCGGCAGGGGTAACTGTACAGTTGCCTCTATCGTGCCACCGTTTTGCCGCCGTGTCTTTGGGCACTTGATTTCAGGTATATTATAGGACGGTGCACGGCGAGTAGTCTTCTGGCGGAGTTCGCGGCTCAAGTCGAGCGGTGATGAGTCAGCAAGCCCATCTTGAGTGTTACCGCCGCTATTATCGGTCTTATGTGTCCGGCAACTATCTGTGCGGCGTAAGTTGTCAACCGTTGCTTTATGGGATGGGCTGGTCTTGATTGTCGTTTTCAACTGTGGTTGGGCAGACCGGGAGCCTATGGTATCTACAAACAACATCCTGAGACCTGAGAGGTTGATATCCATGCGCAGCCCTTTTACGAACCAGATTCCTAATTAGCAAGCCACGTGCCACAATGGAACTAAGAACAGCGTGCAGTGATAAGCATCTATAAATACAAGACTTATAAACATTGAACAGACGCTGATTCGCGAGGTATGTGTTGCTGCCAGCCGAAGCGCCGGCGGAACATTCCCTGAGGCAGGAAGATTCTTCCGGTTCTGCTGCTAAGGAAACACGCGCGGTGTAAAGAATCCTGACACTGTGGTGTTATCCATGAAAGTGCAACGCGCTCTTGAATGGCTTTTTCGGCCTGGTTCAAAAACGGCTGATTTTGGGTAACAGTAGCGAGAGAATGAGCACCATTGCTAAGGACTGGCAATAACCGCGGTGTCAAGGCCGATGGGAATTAGTTCTGCTG
>Ga0315279_10001693_pt1 | contig 35937 bp, 30 predicted proteins | sample YL17G06_20_MG_FD_203694 | JGI IMG/M metagenome (GOLD analysis project Ga0315279, IMG submission 203694) | Sediment microbial communities from Yellowstone Lake, YNP, Wyoming, USA - YL17G06_20 | ecosystem: Environmental > Aquatic > Freshwater > Lake > Sediment | place: USA: Wyoming | collected...
TTATGGACGGGCTCAATAGCACCAATTTGAAACCGACCTTCTGCCATGGAGATAACTTGAGAAAGTATAATATAAATCATTTTCATGGTTCGAGGGTGCCCTCCGGGCATGGGGTATTATGGACTGATTAGTAATTACTGGTTCCCTGCTTTCACAGGGACAAGTCTGGATTCCCGTTTGCACGCCTGCGTGCTGAAGCGCTTCTGCGCGCAAGCACGGGAATGACAGGACGCAGGGGAATTAGGAATTTATTTTGGTTTTTTTGTCGAAGCAGGAGGATTAAATGAAACAGCAGCTTGAACAAATAGCGCAATGGATCACAACTTCCAAACGCACTATTGTCTTTACGGGTGCGGGTCTCAGCACAGAATCGGGAATTCCGGACTTCCGCAGCCCCGGAGGGGTATGGGACCGGTATAATCCAGAAGACTTCTATTTTCAGAACTTTCTTGCGAGTGAAGCCTCTCGAGAAAAATACTGGGAGATGGCAACGGAGATGTATGACCCAATAAAAAAGGCCCAACCCAATTTGGCCCACCTCGCCATCGCAGAGATGGAGAGACTTGCAAAACTCGACTGCGTCATCACTCAAAACATTGACGGCCTTCATTTCAAGGCAGGAAATTCACAAGAAAAGGTGATTCAACTTCACGGGACGGCGATGTATGTCTCCTGTTTGGGTTGCAAAAAGAAATTTGATCGCGATGAGATTCAGGAACGAGTTCAAAAAGGTTCGAAGGCACCTCGTTGTGACGACTGCGGTGGGCTACTCAAACCCGCAACTATCTCCTTTGGTCAATCCATGCCAGAAAGGGAAACGGAAGAGGCTTATCATCGATCCTCACTCTCTGATCTCTTCATCGTTATCGGTTCGTCCTTAGTTGTACAGCCTGCAGCCTCGATGCCTTTAGTGGCAAAACGAAACGGAGCAAAATTGGTGATCATTAACCGTGACCCGACTCCTTACGACGATATGGCGGATATCGTCATTCATGGACAGGCCGGTCCTGTCATGGACAGCATTTTAAAAGAAGTGAAAAAGGGATTAGGGGTTGGGGATTAGCGAGTAATCATTTTGGATTGCGGATTGCAGATTTCGGATTGAAGATTAAACCATTAGAACTATGAAAGACCTTCTGAAACAACTTCAAAATGACGCGATACAATTGGGAGCCACGGCGGCAAAAAAATAATCCCAATCTCTTCCGTTGTGATAGATGAAAGAGTTCGATTGAAATGCCTGATCCCCCTCTGCGATAAGTATAATCAGAATCTGATGTGCCCTCCAAATCTTCCTCCTGTGGAAGAGTTTCGGAAGTCTATTAAAAAATATTCCAAGGCCTTGTTCGTTCAACTATCCTTGGAAAAGAAAGAAAACGTCTCCGAGGCAGAGGCTTGAAGACAGGGACTCCGACTCCAACGAATCATTCATGAATTGGAGAGAAAGGCATTCTCTTCAGGCTTCCCATTAGCAGCCGGATTGATCGGCGGCTCTTGTAAACTCTGCCGAAAATGCGTTGGCGTTCCTCGTCCTTGCCGGTATCCTTTAATAGCAAGGCCTTCCATGGAAGGGATGGGGATCGATGTGATTCAAACAGCAAAAAAGGATTGGACTTCCCTTCGATTTTTCTTCCCAACATCGACTCTACTGGAATGGACTGCTGTTGATCGATTAACATAATCTTCCCCCTTCAAGGCACATTTCATTACAATCAAAGAAGCTTCCTTCAGGTTTATCATGATATGGCAGTACTGTGTTTCTTTTCACAAAACAGAATTTTTAATCTATTTTTGTTGATTTTTACATATTTTTTTGATATTGGTACAATCAAAAGGGGGAAAGAACTCTGAAAGTGGACCAGTAATTTCATCAAATCCATTAATTTATAGTCCTCTAATTGCTCCCAGTAATTATTCAATTCCCCTTATATATCGGTTAATTTCGTACTGATCACGCTTAAAATAAACAAATTAATAGTTTTAAAAACAAACTTTTTCCAAGATACCAACAGAATATTGAACCTTTAAGAATATTGTTGGTAGTTAAAGAAAAGGTTGGAATATAAGATAATAGTGAAAGGGTGGTATATTAGAGGGAGAAGGTGGTAAGAGACTCGGAAGGACTGACTTTCAGAATAACGATTTTAGGCTTTATTTTGGGTAAGTGGAATGAAGTTTCGACAGAAAAGAAGAGTTGTAAAAATTTCGCTTTTTCTTTTGATCTTAGGAATCTTAGTAGGGACCTTTTTCCTATTTATTAGTCAAAAAAAATATATCCTAACTTCAGAAGAATCTACATCGTCTAAGTTAGCCCTTGGTAAAGGAATTTCTTTCGTTGAATATCATGGCGATAAGAAGGTTTACTCCGTATCGATTGATAGTTTTTCGATTGAGAGTTCCAGAATAGGACCCTTTATTATTGGTCCCTTAAATATGGCGGTTTTAAATAAAGTCACCGTGGATTTAAACTTGGACGAAATTGAACCAAAGTTGGACAAAGAAAGGCTGCAAGAGAAAGGGGCGGAAGGAGGGATACCGAATTTTGAAAATCCCATTTTAAATATTAAAAAAAATTTACCCCTTCAGGGGAAAAAAATAAGGGTATTTAGACTCAAAGATATAACCTTTAACCTCTGGAGAAAAGGAGAAAAGATATTTCGAATTTCAAGTGATACAGCGAGAGTTGATCGTAAGATGGGGGATTTAATATTCGAAGGACATGCAACGATGAATGCAGGCGAAAATGGTAATCTTATTTCCCATCGAATTAGGTGGAATAGAAAGACTCATCTATTTGGGACAACAGACCGTTATGTTTTGACGAAAAATGAGACCAAAAAGGAAGGCGAAGGAATTGAAACCGATTATTTATTTAAACGAATTAATTACCGACCTTCGAATAAACAAAAATAAAGAGGGGACCAAAATGGAATGCAACGGCCTGAATAGATTAAGGATGATGACGATTTTGGCTTTTCTCTTTTATCTCCTCATGTCATCGGGGTTAACCTTTGCCCAGACGGCAGACGACTATTTCCAGAAGGGGAAGACAGACCTGGGGCAAGGATCCCTGGAGAACGCTTATAATAATTTTAACTCTGCTCTCATGCTGGATCCAAACCATGAAGGAGCCAATCTTTTTTATGCATTAACTCGCATCCTGATGATCTCAAAATCTTCTGCATTTAATAAACTACTTGATAAGGCTGATGTTTCCAAAGAGGGAAGGGATATTTTTGACTGGACAGCAGATTTTAAGAGAGATCCGTCAGGAAAGATATTACTTCCATCCGATTCTCCTACTGGGAAAGAATTGCAGGACTTTTTAAAGAATAATATCCTCCCTGAAATTAATGGAGCTTTAGACAATTTAGCTAAGGTAGGTAGCAGTTATAACACAATTATTAAATTGATGACTGAAAATGGATCGGGTTTGGTCAATAGTCCAAACACCATTACCTTTCCCAATACCACAGGTCATTGGGGACCCAATGAATTGGTTGGATGTAAACTTAAAATTGGAGGAACTGAATATAACATCACAGGGAATAATCAAAATACAATCACTGTTAGCCCTAATTGGGCCATTCTACCCGGGACCTATAATTATGAAATTTATGAAGAGATAGAAATCGATTACGGGGATGTGTTGATATCGAAAGGTTCTCTATATTTGGCAAAGGTTGGAATTATTCTGCTGACTTCATACAATCTCGCTATCGATATCGATAAAATTGCCTCTTTATATAAGGCTGCCACACTAAATATCCAAACTGATCTCATTAATACTTACAAAGATTTTTTAAAACTCCTCCCAGTTCAGCAAGTTTCCCAGGCAAAAGATTTATTTGCAGAGGCGATCGATGATTTCACCTCGGCCATTAATTTTATTGTGGCAGAAACAGATGATCAGGAAAATGACCTATTTAAAGTTGATCCCTTAGAAAAAGACCGATTTTTAAATCTATTGGCAGATCTGAAAAACGCCTTGTCCGGGACCACCTTCGTTAGAGAGATTGGATATGATGTCAATCTTACCGAGTTCTTTGACAACCCCAAGACCCTCAGGGACTTCCTCCCCAACTTTCTTGGACCCTATTTTATCAAAAAGGATTCATTCCCTGATCCTACATTTGGTGGGATCTTACCCAATATGACATCAACCGAACTTCAAAAAAATCTTAAAGAGGTTATAAGGGAGAGTTATCCAATTTCTCCCTTGGTTCTGTACGATGACTTTCCAGGCCCAAATATCAATAGGGATAAGTGGACAGTGGGTGAGTTTGTCGGAGAGATTGATGTAGGGAGTCATAAACTGGTCTCTAAATTGGCAAGTCCAAACCCAAGTGCGGTTTTAAGTTTCCCTTATATTGCCTATAACCGCTTAGCTTTCTTAGACCCAAACTCAGTTAATTCATTTCAAGCAGATGTGACCCTTCTTGAAGATACTATCATCAATTCAGCTCGGACAAGAGCAAGGTTGAATGGTCAGTGGTATAACGACGGCACACCAGGTGGAAGGCAGACCGGAGACATCCATGCAGAAATATCGCTCAGAAAGGAACCAGATGGGCTTAGAGGCAATTGGTTTGTGCTTAGATATACAAACCTGGATGGCACCACTTTCGAAGTAATAAAAGACGGGAATTTTACAACTCCCATAAACATTGGAACAACCTACACTTTGTATATTGAATACGACAGTATTAACCATCGTTTCATATTTAGGATTGGGAGTGAGGAAATAACCTTTGGTCCTGCTGGTCTTCCACCTCGGGTTGGAAATGCTTACAACCCCAATAAGGTTCTCACAACCCGAGTAGAGATCAATGATGCCACCTCATCTGCTTACGTCTCTGCCACATTCGATAATGTGTACAAAAATGGCATTCTCTATGATGATTTTTCTTCTCCAACCATTGATCCAACAAGATGGGGATACGGATACTATGAACTTGTCAGGGAGATTTCAGGGGGAAAGCTTCGATCCAAGGTAAGAAGTAGCTCGGCACCTAATTCCCCTTTTCGTAATTATCTTCCGTTTTTAAATCCTTCTTCAATTAATGGAATTCAAGCCAAAGTCACACCCATAACATATCATAATGACGAAGGAAAGACTGTAGTGGCCTGGATATCAGGGTTTTTTTACAATGATGGGACCCCAGGAGGTGGGCATATTGGCGATGCAGGGGGCGATGTCCGGATTGGGGGAAAAGGAGTAAGTCCCGTAGCAGAGTGGAAGGTATGGAGATTTACGGATTTTAAGGGAGAAATTCCTGAGATTATAGCCTCAGGAACTTTTACAAAACCTATTTTGCTAAATAATACCTATATATTATTTCTTGGATGGGATGGAAGCCGGTTCACTTTTAAGATTGATGGTGAAGAGGCCAATTATATGCCCTCAGACACCGTCAATCCTCCTAATATTCCCTGGAAAGGCATAGGCACTCATATCTGGGATCCCGCTGGCAAGGAAGCCACCATTGAAGCCCTTTTCGATGATGTGCAGGTCAATGGGGCAACCCCGCCTCCTCCGAATCAATATACTCTCACCGTATCTAAGTCAGGGACAGGAAGTGGCACAGTAACAAGTAGTCCAGGCGGAATCAACTGTGGGAATGACTGTACAGAGGTTTATACCCCAGACACAAAGGTAACGCTTACAGCCAAGGCAGATACAAACTCAACCTTTACGGGTTGGTCAGGTGACGGATGTTCAGGAACAGGGACATGTGTGGTAATCATGAATACCGATATAGCAGTGACAGCAGCTTTTTCAGCAAAAGCTCCTGATATCTCAGTCTCTCCCCGTTCCCTCGACTTTGGAAGTGTCAAGTCAGGGAAGAAAACAACGAAGACATTAAAGATTACGAACAATGGTTCAGGAAATCTCATGATAACGCTTTCAGGGTTAGAGGGGACAAATTTTAGCATCCAGGGGAGTAGCAGTGTCACCATCAAGACCAAAAAGAGTTACAGTCTGAAGGTTCTATGTACGCCGACATCGGGAGGCTTAAAGACAGCTACATTGGAGATTGACTCGAATGATCCCGATACACCGACACTCGAGATCTCATTAACAGCAACTCTTCCGGCAACAACCCCTGATATTTCAGTTGATCAAACTCCGATTAATTTTGGAGGTATAAAGGTAGGGAAGAAGGCAACGAAGACATTAAAGATTACGAACAATGGTTTAGGAGATCTGGTGATAACGCTCACCGGGTTAGAGGAGACAGATTTTAGCATTCAAGGGAGTAGCGGTGTCACCATCAAGGCCAAAAAGAGTTACAGTCTGAAGGTCCTATTTACTCCGAAATCGGCAGACTTAAAGACAGCCACCTTGGAGATAACTTCAAACGATCCCGATACACCGATATTGGATATCCCATTAAGTGGAATAGGTCAGTGACCTTGGTCTCAGATAATGCATGAAAACATTATCGGTACCTAAATAACAGGAGGTTACATTCATCCGTAAAGGCAGTAGCAATGCTATTTCGGTTATACATAGCAAGCTAACAGAGGGCTTCTTTATGATACAAATATAGTGAAGCTCCCCGCCTACAGGGCGGGGCTTCACCGATAGCCGAGACTTTCCAGTCTCGGCGAAAATGCTTAGCAGGACAAGAATGTCCTGCCTATCGAATTTTGAACCACTGCATTCATCCCCGCCCACAGGGCGGCGCATTCTGCAACATTTTCGTAAAGGATGCCATGAAAACCACAAGGTTTTTCATTGATAAGATTTAACCACCTCTTTCACTCTTTTTCCTGTCCCCCACAAACCCTTCCGACTCTATTTTTCCTAAATCATCGAATTCCACGTAGTATACAAAAGGCATCCGGATACCCGGCAGGAGAAACCTCACATCCATGAATTCGACCCGGTGTCTCCCGTTGTTGGAATTTACAGACTTCACGACCGGAAAACGAGCAAACCAGTAGTAAAATTTTACCCCGTCTGTCGTCAAGGCCTTCTCCACCCAGAATGAACCATTAAATTTTTGCCAGGACCGATATTGAACTTTTTCTGGAGGTTGATATAGGTTATCTGATTCTCTTATTTTTTTGAATAAAGAGGCACCAGAGATGGATTCGTTCTGTCTAACAACAGTCAGAGAGTCTTCCTTCCTGAGAAGACTGACAAATCCCTGGTAGACTTTATCTTTGGTCTCTACATAATTGGTCCACCGAAAGGGAGAGAGGGGTTGAGGCATGGAAGCCACCTGAATGATCTCCTCCTTTAAGTTTTGGGCAAAGGCATTCGTCACCTTGATCGCCTGATTGTGTTGGGTCCAACAAAAAAGGATATAGAGTGTAAGGCCTACCAGGGACCCACGGCAGACCCATGGGGATTTCCTTTCCCAGAAAAAGCTGAGCAACAATGGGAGAAAAATGATTCCAGAGAAGATGAGGTCTACGATGAAAATGAGGTCCCAGGAAAAGCGATGCTCGAAGAAAGGTGAAAAAATCATCGTCCCATAAGAGGTGAGGAGATCGAGTATGACATGGCTGACCAGAACTAAAAAACAGATTTTATAAAAAGTCCAGAAGGAGGGCCGTTTTGATATTTTTACAAAAACCCAGCTGAAAAAAAGTGCATAAAAGGGGATCAATAACAGGGAATGGGTAAAGTCCCGATGATATTCGAGATAGAATTGACGGTTAAAGAGCCCAAGAACAAAATCAGTGTCAGGAAAAAATCCTATGGCCAGACCGGCAATCGTTCCCCAATTTCCAATTTTCTCATCATCAATCGCCCTGGCAATCACTGCGCCTGTAAGAGTATGAGTAATGCTATCCACAAATTTATGATAACCTGGAAAAGATCTTTAAGGCAAATGGGTGGGATTTTCCAATTTGCTCCAGATGAGTTAAAATTTATTAATAAGGCCGTAATTGTATAGACATCAAACTCTTCTTCTATACCACTGGATTCCGGCTGGAGTTTATCCCGCACTTGATGCGGGGCCGGAATGACGAAAAGGGACGATGCCTCAAATTCGTCTCTCCGGCGAAAGCCGGAGTCCAGCCCAAGGTTTTCAAACGGGCAAGCCTTCAATTCGAGGATGTCTATCCTATTATGGACTCCTCAGTAACAAGGTTAGGGATCAGGGGTTAGGGATTGGCAAACCCCAAACCCCTAAGTCCCAATCCCAAGATTATCCTTAGGAGGTCAAAATGAATCACATCTTAAATTGGATACAAACAACTCTTAGCCGCAGGGGGTTCCTCGGTATTGTTGCTTTAGGATTTTATCATCTCGTTCTTAAAACCCACGGATGGGCAAACAATGCATACCTTCGGGTCAAGGAATTCCAAATTCGCTCTATTGGGGATACTCAGCGTGTCGATCTTAAGACATGGCGTCTTAAGATTGAAGGATTAGTTGAAAAGCCACTCTCCCTCCGCTTCGATGAAATCCAGGCCCTGCCCAAAAAGGCTCAGGTAAGGAATTTCATATGTGTAGAAGGGTGGGGACTGGATGACCAAAGATGGGAGGGAGTTCATCTTAAGGACCTCTTCTCCAAGGTCAAGATTGACCCCAAGGCTAAATTTATCACTTTTCATGCAACAGGAGGTAAATATAAGGATAGTCTATCCATCCCGGAGGCTCTTGAACCAGACACAATCCTTGCTTATAAACTAAATGGGAAAGATCTTCCTCCAGAGAATGGCTTTCCACTTCGGCTGGTGATCCCCAGAATGTATGGCTACAAAGGTGTTAAATGGGTGGAGCGAATCGTCTTCACGGAAAAACAGGAGGTCGGATACTGGGAAAAATTTGGTTATCCAGTGGATGGTTCCATTACGGGGACAAAGTCTTAGAGATATTTCTTAAACCACTCAACACTGAGATCCATGGCACGTTGACGATGTCGGAGGTCAGTCAAACGATGGTCGGCGCCCTCAATGATATGAATCTCTTTAGGAGAACCCAAACTATGAAAAATCTCCCATGCCTGACCTAAAGGAACGAGTTCATCCTTCTCACCATGAATGACCAGGCAGTTTGAGACCTTCGGTAAAAGAGGGAGGAGCCGATGCTTCGGGAGATCCTTAAAAAACGCCTCCGGGGGTAATGGTGTATCTTCATCCCTTTCTTTTGACTTAAGATCGTCCATGTAAAGGGGAGTGGCCCATATCACTATGGCTCTAATCTCTTTATCCATGGAGGCTTTAATCAGAGAGAGAAACCCTCCGAGGCTCGACCCCAGTAACCCAATGCGATTTGCCAAAGCTGGATGGGATCGGACGAAATTGATCGCTTCTCCCAGATCGGCAACCTTTTTACTTACCGTATTGTCTTCCTCCGTCCCTTCACTCTCCCCGATTCCCCTGAAATCGAATCGAAGCATGGCTACCCCCTCTTGCGAAAGCCGTTCTCCCAAAGCGATGTACTTTTCGCTATCCTTGCCTGAAAGCAGACCATGGGAAGCAACTACACAAGGGGGATTCTCTTTTTCAGGAAGATGAAGGATCCCTGAAATCTTACAGCCTTCACTGATGAAAGAGACCTTCTCAGTCTTCATGTTTGCATCTCCTTTATCACCCCTACCCCCACCCTCCCCCATCCGAGGAAGGGGGAAATATTAAGTTTTCTTCTTTCATTGTCATTGCTCATTGTCTATTGTTCATCGTCCATCGTCAATCGTCCATCGTTCGATTTTTATGCCTGCTTCTTTCATGGCATTCAGGTATTCTTCTTTCAATCTCTCTTTGGGGATTCCATGATCGATGAAATCCCAGGGAAAGATCTCATCTAAATCTCTCCTTCGATAGACATAGAAGTCCGGGTTGATATTCATCTCTCGAAGTACCTGGCCCCAATTTCCCCCACGGCGATGGGTCGCCATCAATATCTTTCCCACCCGGCGATCCCCCCTCGATAGCAAGGTCTGAATATAAGCCCACTTAGGAAGGTCATGAATCATCTCCATCCCCTTCTCCCCTTTGAGCCCTCTCTGAATCAACTTCAACTTCCTCTTTAATTCACCCACGTCTTCCAATGGAACCCACTGGAAAGGGGTGGCCGGTTTGGGAATAAAGGGATTGATGCTCAAAACGATCTTCCATCTCTCTTTCCGGCTGTTTCGATTTGAAAGGATTTGATGACGAACTTTTTTAGCAAGGAGGAGAATCGCTTTCACATCCTCATCATTCTCAGAGGGAAGACCGATCAGAAAATAGCATTTGATTTGGAAAAGACCGTTTTCAACCAAGTTATCGATAGCCTTTATAACCTCTTCTTCGGTATAACCCTTTCTCAATACTCTTCGAAGCCTTTCCGAACCAGCCTCCGGTGCAATGGCCACTGTTCGGTCTCCACCCTCTCTCAGACACTGGGCCAGGGAGTGAGTAACACCATCCACTCTCAAGGAAGCCAGTGCAATTCCACCCTGTTGGGAGAGGATGCTCTGACACAATGGGAGGAGATGGGGGTAGTCGGAGACCGCAGTCCCAATGAGGCCAATCCGGCGTTCCTCAGTAAGGCCTTCCGTTGACAAAGATTCAAGAACGGAGAGACTTCGGTTTCGAAAGGGATGGTAGACGAAGCAGGCTGCACAGAAGCGACACCCTCTGGGGCAACCTCTATTGACTTCCACCAAGGCCATCTTTTTGAACTCCGTATCCAAAGTAAAGAGAGAGGATCGCGTCGGAAATCGATCGATCTCGTTGATCCACCTCCTTTTGACCCTTCTCGGGAATCCCTCTTCGGGTTCCATCGTTTCTATCTTTCCCTCATCGGTGTAGGTTACATGATAAAACTTTGGAACATAAATCCCCTCCACTCTGCCCGCCTTTCTCAAGAAATCATCCTTCTCTCTCCTCCGCTCTTTTGAAAAGGCATTGCGGTAGACTTCCAAGAATTCTCTGACCACCTCCTCTGCTTCACCAAGGATAAAGAGGTCGAAAAATTCACTGAGGGGCTCCGGATTTAAAAAGACTGCCACGCCTCCAGCGATCACCAGGGGATACCTTCTCCCACGAAGGCGGCTCTCCAAAGGAATTTGGGCTAAGTCCAAGAGGGTAAGAATATTTAGAAAATCGTTCTCAAAGGAAATGGAGAAAGCTAAGATATCGAAGTCGGAAATCGGTTTTTGGGATTCTAACGAAAAAAGGGGGGGTTGGGTATTGTGATATTCTCGAAGATCTTCTGGATCAGGGAGGAAGGCCCTCTCACAGACAACATCGTCTTCTGAGTTCAGACATTGATAAACGGTCTGAAACCCCAAGTTGGACATTGCCACATGGTAGGAGTTGGGATAGATGAGACATACGGTAATCTTCCCGCCCCATGGTTTATGAACAGTCCCTCTTTCTTTTTCAAGAACGCCTTTCGCCTTCTGAATGAGCTTCCAGGAAATCATTTTCGTAAGTGGTCAGTAGAATGGTGTTGGTCGAAGTATAACAAAAAACTCCTTTTTTACCAATATTGGATCTCTCGGCCTTCTACAACCTACTCCCCACCACTTACCATTCACCATTTATAATTTACTACCTTCCGCTTTCCACTTACCACATTCCAGTTCAGTCGGCCTGTTTCCTTAAAAAAGTAGGGATATCAAAACGATCATTATCCTCCATGGAAAAATCAGGCGGTTCCACCAATTTCACTTCGTCGTACCGCTCGCTCACCTTTATCCTTCTTAAAAATGCAGGAATTTCTCTGTTCTCTCTGACACTGAACGAGATGGGAGCGACTTTTTTAGACCGGGACAAACTTTTCTCCTCTGCTTTTCCAAAACCAGTGGCAATCACCGTCACCCGCACCTCATCCTTCATTCCTTGGTCGATCACCATTCCCCAGATAATATTAGCCTCCTCGTGGGCTTCCTTCTGAACGAGTGTGGTGGCTTCATTAATTTCATTGAGGGTCATATTTTCGCCTCCGGTGATATTGATGAGAAGCCCCCGAGCCCCTTCAATGGAAATATCTTCGAGAAGAGGACTGGAGATCGCTTTTTGGGCTGCCTCCACCGAACGATTCTCACCAGCGGAGATCCCCGTCCCCATCAATGCCATTCCTGTTTCAGACATGATGGTTCGGACATCGGCAAAATCCAAATTGATGATCCCTTGACCCACAATAATGTCTGAAATCCCCTTGGCGGCATGATAGAGAATTTCGTCTGCCTTTTTAAAGGCCTCGATCAGGGTCATATTCTTTCCACTGATGCTGAGCAGTCGTTGATTCGGAATGGTGATTAAGGCATCGGCCGTCATCCTCAGATTGGCCAGCCCTTCCTCAGCCTGTTTCATCCTCTTCTTTCCCTCAAAGTGGAAGGGTTTGGTCACGATCGCCACAGTGAGGGCCCCCACCTCTCGGGCCGCTTCAGCAATCACCGGTGCCCCTCCTGTACCGGTCCCCCCGCCCAATCCGGCTGTGATGAAGACCATGTCTGCCCCTTTCAGGGCCTCACGGATCTTCTCCACATCCTCTAAGGCAGCCTTCCGCCCGATCTCAGGATTGGCTCCAGCTCCCAAACCTTTGGTCAAATTGGAGCCCAATTGCAATTTGATGGGTGCCATGTTTGCTGCCAGGGCCTGAGCATCCGTATTGGCTGCGATGAACTCAACACCCGAGAGTTGATAAGAGATCATGGTATTCAGGGCATTGTTTCCTCCCCCTCCAATCCCGATCACCTTCACCTTGGCACCCAAATTCCTGTTCTCGTCGATTTCGATCATATCTTCCCTCCTCTTTTTAAAAGACTGAATTCCAAATTTAGGAATTTAGGGATTGCGAATTAAATAATTCCTAAATTCCCCAATCCCTCAATGATTAAAAAAACTCTCCAATCCATTCCCTCATCCGATGGGTGACTTTGCTGAAAATATTCCCCTCACCCACCTTAAACCGACTCTTTGCCTTATTCCGACTTCCGTAGAGGACAAGGCCCACTCCAGTCGCATAGATCGGACTGTTGACCAGATCGACCAAGCCCCCGATCCCGATGGGCGTCCCTCTCCGAACGGGTAAGTTAAAAATCTGCTCAGCCAACTCAGGGACACCTTCTAAGATGGCACCTCCACCTGTGAGGATCACACCGGAGGCCGTCAGATTTGCATAGCCCATCCTCACCACCTCATTGTGAACCAAGGTCAGGATCTCCTCAACTCTGGGTTCAATAATCTCTGCCAGGGTCTGTCTGGAAAGGATCCGAGGTTTCCTTCCTCCAACACTCGGGACTTCGATCGTCTCGTCCTTCCGAACTAAAGAAGACAGGGCGCATCCATACTGCTTCTTGATCTTCTCCGCTTCCTCCAGCGGTGTCCGAAGTCCAACCGAGATATCACTCGTGACGTGACTCCCTGCCAAGGAAAAGACAGCTGTATGCTTGATCGAACCATTGGAAAAAATAACAAGATCCGTCGTCCCCCCTCCGATGTCGATAATGGCCACCCCTAACTCTTTCTCTTCGGGAGTCAGAACTGCGTCGCTTGAACCCAATTGCTCTAAGACAATGTCATCCACATCAAGCCCGGCCCGGTTGGCACATTTAATGATGTTCTGGGCCGAGGTAATGGCGCCGGTGACGATGTGAACCCTTCCCTCCAATCTCACCCCCGACATACCGATCGGATCCTTGATCCCATCCTGATCGTCCACGATGAACTCCTGGGGAATGATATGGATCACTTCTCGATCCATGGGGATCGCCACAGCGCTCGCAGCATCGATCACCCGCTTCACCTCATTCGGACCGATCTCTCTGTTTTTCACCGCGATCACACCATGGCTGTTAATCCCTTTGATATGTCCCCCTGCGATCCCTGCGTAAACAGAGGTGATGTGGCACCCAGCCATTAACTCCGCTTCTTCGATCGCCTTTTTGATCGATTGGACTGTGCTCTCAATGTTGATGACCACACCCTTCCGTAATCCCTTCGAAGGAAAGGTTCCAAGACCAATGATGTTGCATTGACCCTCCACTATCTCTCCAACCACGGTACAAATCTTCGTGGTTCCCATGTCCAATCCGACTACCAACGGATCCTTCTTACCCACCTTGTGCTCACCTCCTTCCTAATTCCTCTCCTCTGGGAATCTTTTTGACCACCATCCTTTTCAAATCACTGCAGTCGATTGAGGCTGCTGAATATCCTCTCCTCTTAAGATCTGACAAGATAAGTGACAACCTTTTCAACTTCTCTCCAAATTGTTCCCACCCCAATCTCACCTCGAGCCCTTCGGCTTGGGTGAAACAGTAGATTCCTAAGGTCTTCTCCATTAGTATTTCAGAAATCTCCTCGCGGGGAGAAATCTTCTCATGACTGACGGTATTCAAAAGTTCTAAGGCTTTCATAATGAGATGCTTTGCCTCTGTTGGGTCTTTTTCCAGAACCTGACGGGTCAATCCGGTGAGAAACGGATAGTTATACTCCTCTCTATCCGCCACTCGAGAAAAGATCACCCCTTTCGTATCAATATAATAAAGTTCTTCCAATTGAAGGATGGCAATGGGCTTTCTCTCTTGTATCTGAATCCATATCTTATTGGGAAAAACCTTCCTCATCCTGACCTCCTCAATCCAGGGATGGGATTCTAATCGCCGGGCCACGTCCCTCAGTCTGACGGCGAAGAGGTTAGGCATTCCCTCCATCGGGATGAGTGGAAGGAGGGTTTCCTTTGCAATCTTTCGACATCCTTCCACCTCAACCTCCCTCACTCGAAAAAATGGATCTTCTAAAAGATGACGATACATCCAGTGGCCGCCAAAGAGGAAAAAAGCGAGGAGGAGGAGTTGAAAAGCCACTCGAATGGCCTTCTTTAAAATCTCCTGAAATCTTTCCCCTCCTTTCTCTTCCCTCCTTTTTTTAGGCCGGAAGAACTTTTCCTGTTGTATCGTGACCGTTTCTCCCATATCCGAAGGTCGAGTGTAGAAGGTGGAGGATGGTTATGTTCCAAATCCACTTTCCACTTTCTATTTTCCACTCTCTATTTTTAGCGAGGCTCCCAATAGAATCCGCTCGACTAACTCTCCAAATGCAATCCCTGCATAACCGGCAGCCTGAGGTAACAGACTCGTCTCCGTCATTCCTGGCATGGTGTTCACATCGATCACAAATGCATTCCCATCCTCATCGGTCATTAAATCCGCCCTGGCACATCCAGAACAACCCAGCACCTGGAAGGCCTTGAGACTAATTTCTTGTGCATAGAGATACTTTTCTCTTGGAATCCGGGCAGGAATGATATACTGAGTCTCCCCCTTCGTATACTTAGAGTGGTAGTCGTAAAACCCGCTCTTGGGAACGATTTCAATGATGGGCAGGGGAATGTCCTCAAGAATACCCACGGTAATCTCCTTGCCCTTCATAAACTCCTCTACCAATATCTCCTCATCATATTTTGCCGCCTCTTTTAAACCGAGGATATATTCTTCTTCCGTCCTGGCAATAGAGACTCCGATGGTAGACCCTTCCCTTGCCGGTTTGACCACGAGCGGCAGGGGAAGGGAAACGGTTCTTGTCGGTTCCTTTCCGATCTCTCCCCGCTGAACAACTTCAAAAGGAGGCGTTGGTATCTTTTCACAAAGAAAGAACTTTTTGGCCATGGTCTTATGAAGAGCCAAGGCACTGGCTAAGACTCCTGAACCGGTATAAGGAATTCTCATCAACTCCAGCATCCCCTGGATTGTCCCGTCCTCCCCAAACCTCCCGTGGAGCGCCAGAAAAGCACATTCGATCTTCTCTTTGATCAATATTTCCGCGATGTCCTGGCCCACATCGATCGGGTAAGCGGTGTATCCTTTTTCAACAAGGGCCTTTAGAACGGCCTTTCCGGTCTTCAGGGAAATCTCCCTCTCTCGAGAGAGACCACCCATCATCACGCCGATTCTCTTCTTCTTGAGCGATGGCTCCTTCATCTACTTACCGCCAAAAGTCCACAGGCCTGATTCCGCAATCCTCATTATGGTTCACCTACCACCCTCACCTCCCTTTCAAGGGAGATGCCCTTCTCCTCGTAGATCTTCCTCTCTACCCACTCCATTAAATTGATCACCTCTTCGGCCGTTGCCTTTCCTAAATTGATAATGAAATTGGCATGACGGTCTGAAACCATCGCTTGCCCCATCCTGAACCCTTTCAGTCCTGTTTCTTCGATCCATTCTCCCGCAGAACCTTCTATGGGATTTTTGAAAACGGAGCCAGCGCTGGGATAATCCAAGGGTTGAGTTCTCTTCCTCATCTCCAAATAAGATTTTACCCGCTCAAGAATCTCCTCTTTCTTCCCCTTCTTCAGCTGAAACCTTCCTTTGAGAATGATCCAAGAAGGCGGAAGGGCCAATCTTCGATAAGAAAACTTCAGCCTGGACCTGGGTCTTTCTATTGATTCTCCGTCCTCCTTCATCAAGGTGATGGAAAGGACGACGTCCTTCAATTCGGCACCCCATGCACCGGCATTCATCGCTAACCCACCCCCCACTGTTCCTGGAATGCCAAAGAAGGGTTCGAGTCCTACGAGTTCCTTCTGGATGGAGATCTGAACCAGCCGTTGAAGGGGGAGACCAGCTTCAGCCTCTATCACTTCCCTTTCCATATGAACCTTCTTCATCCCTTGGGTCAGGCTGATCACCCATCCCCGTATCCCCTTGTCCCTTACAACCAGGTTTGTACCCTTCCCCAAAATCAGGCAAGGAATGTTCTTCTTCCGGGCGCATCGAACTACCTTCCTCAACTCATCAACGCTCTTTGGAAAGAAAAGGCTGTCCGCTGGCCCACCCACTCTGATCGAGGTAAAATGACTCATGGGAGCATCCAAAAGAACCTTTCCCTCGATCAGACCCAAAGCCCCTTTCTTATAGTCAACCATCTTTCAATTGCCGATTTGCCATTTGCGATTTGCGATTTTTGAAAAGAAATGTTTTTTAAGAATTGGCATTCGCAAATCGAAAATTGAAAATGTCTCTCATTCCAGTCTTTTCACTAACTCGTCTGCAACCTGCCAGATATCTCCTGCTCCCAAGGTGATCACCAAGTCCCCTGGGGTGATCACACGAAGAAGATGCTCAACGATCTCCTTCTTCTCTGCGAAATAGGTAACGTTCTTATGCCCGTATTCACGGATGCCTTCGAAGAGTGCCTTGGCCTCCACTCCCTCGATCCGATCCTCTCCTGCCGGGTAGATATCCGTGAGGATGAGGACATCGGCGTCGTTAAAAGCAGTCATAAAATCATGAAACAGGGCTTGGGTTCGGGTATACCGATGGGGTTGAAACACTGTGACGATCCGTCTATTCCAGCCCCTTCTTGCCGCGCTGAGCGTGGCCATGATCTCTACAGGATGGTGTCCATAGTCATCCACAATGAGGATTTCTTTCTTTTCTCCTTTAATCTGGAACCGTCTTTGAATCCCGCTAAAGTCGCGGAGGGTTTCCTGAACGGTTTGAAAAGAAATCCCAAGTTCAAAGGCTGTGGCCAAGGTAGCTAAGGCATTGTAGACATTGTGCAGCCCTGGCATCTGAAGCTTCAACCTCCCCACATCCCCACGGTGGTGGAGCACATCAAAGCTTGTAGAAAGTCCTTCGAATGCAATATCTTTCCCCTGGAAGTCCGCCTGAGGGGTCAATCCGTATGTGGTAAAACGCTTCTTCAACCTTGGGATGAGGCTTTGGATGTTGGGATGGTCGAGGCATAGCACAGCCAGTCCGAAAAAGGGGATTTTATTCAAAAAACTGAGGAACGTCTCCTTGATTTCTTCAATCCCCTTATAGTAATCCAAATGCTCTGGATCGATGTTGGTTACCACCGCAATGGTGGGCATCAGTTTGAGAAAAGAACCATCACTCTCATCGGCTTCGGCCACCAAGAACTCGCCCTGACCCAGCCTCGCACTGCTTCCGATACTATTCAGTCTCCCTCCAATCACGACGGTGGGGTCAAGTCCACCAGCGGCAAGGACGCTCGCGATGAGGGAAGTGGTCGTTGTCTTCCCATGGGTTCCTGCGATTGCAATCCCGACTTTCATCCGCATCAACTCCGCTAGCATTTCCGCCCGGGGAATGACCGGAATGAGTCTCTGCTCAGCCACCTCGACTTCAGGATTACCTTGACGGATTGCAGAGGATACCACTACGACATCTGCCTCTTTGACATTCTCCTTCCGATGGCCGTAAGAGATATCACATCCTAAGGCCTGGAGCCTTTGGGTCACTTCCGTCTCTTTGATATCCGAACCGCTGATGTGATAGCCTAAATTGAGCAAGACCTCAGCAATCCCGCTCATGCCGATCCCGCCGATGCCTACAAAATGGATGTGTTGAATCCTACCTCTTCGATACATGGCTCACTAAGAATTCAAGTTCAAATGTCAAAACCCAAATGTCAAATGGATACCAAAATCCAGGCTAAGGTTCAGGCTAAGGTTTAGAATTCAATCTTTTCAACTTTAACCTCAACCTCACCCTCAACCTCAACCTTTATTCCAAACGTTGAGCTTTGACATTTGACATTAATTATTGTCCCCTAATTAGCGCATAACAATGATCCACGATCTCCTGTGCTGCCCTCGGTCTGGCTACTTGACCCATCGCCTCCTCCATCTTCTTCCGCTCCTTCGGATGGTTATAAAGGTGGAGAATATTCTGGGCTAGTGATGCACCATTCAATTCCTCATCCCTAATCATCCTTGCTGCACCAAGGTCCACCAGTTTCTGTGCGTTCATGACCTGGTGATTGTGGGCCGCATAAGGATAGGGGATGAAGATCACCGCCTTTCCACAAACTGCCAATTCCGCAATGGCGCTCGCCCCGGATCTGGAGATGACCAGATCGGAGACCTGGTAACATGTCACCATGTCATCGAAGAAAGGCCTGACCCATGCCTCAAATCCTCTCTCCTGATAACCTTTCGATACGAAATCGACATCCGCACTTCCTGTCTGATGAATAAACTTCAGAGAAGCCTTCTCCTGTTGGAGGAGGCCCAAGGTCTCCACCATTGCCTCATTGATCCGGTGAGCACCTCCACTTCCCCCAAAGATAAAGAGAGTAAACCGGTCCCCCATCTTTCTCTCTGCCCCCTTACAAATCTCCTTCCTGATCGGGTTGCCAGTAACGAACGTCTTGCTCTCGGGAAAATACTTCTTCGTCTCATCGAAGGAGACGAATATCCGTTGGCTGAACCACCTCAGGATGCGATTGGTCATCCCCGGTACCAAATTCTGTTCGTGGATTGCCCTCTTTATCCCGAGAAGGAATGCAGCCAGGAGAGTCGGGCCTGAGGCATATCCTCCTACGCCCAGTACGATCTGAGGACGGAAATCCTTCAAAATCGACATCGCTCCTAAGATCGCCATGGGAATGCTCCAAATGGCTTTTGCCTTCCCCGGAAGAGACCTTCCTTTGAGGGGCTTGGCCTGGATCGTTCTCAAAGGGAATTTCCCTCCAGCCAATACTCTGGCTTCTATTCCTCTCTCTGTCCCGATAAACAAGACTTCGTTCCCCGTCTCCCTTTCAACGACTGCCTCAGCAATCGCCATGCCAGGGAAAAGATGGCCTCCTGTACCGCCCCCGGCAATCACGCACCTCATATAATTCCTCTATGCAAAATGCAAAATTCTTAAGACCACTATACTCCCCATTTTCAATGATGTTCACTATCTCCGTTCCATGTGGGTTGAAAGGTGAAGAAGAATCCCTATCCCGACCAAATTGGTGACCAACGACGTCCCTCCATAGCTCACCAGGGGGAGGGTCAACCCTTTTGTTGGAAGCAGTCCCAAAACCACGCCCATATTGATCACCGCCTGAAGAGAGATCATCAGAGTAATCCCCAATGCCAGATAAGCACCAAATCGATCTTCGAGAGAGAGCCCGATGTGGATCCCTCTTAAGGTCAAGATGAAGAAGAGCAGCACCACAACCATTGCACCCACCAATCCCAGTTCCTCTCCGATGATGGAAAAGATAAAGTCGGTATGGGGAGCAGGGAGAAAGAAAAGTTTCTGTCTCCCCTCCCCCAGCCCCAATCCGAAGAGACCTCCTGAACCAAAGGAGAGAAAGGATTGAATGATCTGGAAACTGGTGCCAGTGGGGTCCTCCCAAGGTCGGATGAAACTCATCAGTCTTTTATAACGGTACCCCACATTCATCAAGAAATAATAGACCACTGGGACCGCGAGCAAACAGGCACCGACAATGTAGATCACTCTGGCACCGCTGACGAAGAGAAGGAGAAAGACCATTGCCGTCAGAAAGAGGGCTGCCCCAAAATCGGGTTCCCTTACCACGAGGACAATGACGAGACCAGAAAGAAGGACTGTGGGAAGAAATCCAAAAGAGAAACTCCGAATCTTTTCCTCTTTCTTGGTCAAAAAGTACGCCAGAAAGATGATCAGCCCCAGCTTGGCGAATTCCGAAGGTTGAAACGAAAAGGACTGAATCTTTAACCAACGCATCGATCCACCTGCCCGATGGCCTATACTTGGAATCAATACGGCGATCAGGAAAAGGATGGAAAGGATGAGGATAGGATAAGCCCATCGTTTCAAAATCTCGTAAGGGAAAAAAATCATAAGGATCATCAGGACGAGACCGACCCCTGCGTAGAGGGCTTGCCTCTTCAAAAAGTAGTAAGGATCTCCGAAACGATCTCCTGCGATGATCGCGCTGGTGCTGTACACCATCACAATCCCAATGCCCACTAAGGCGAGAGCAACGATCAAGAGAATAAAGTCGAACCTGGCTTTTCCTTTCATCATGACCCAATTTCAAATTTCAAATTTTAGATTTCAAATTTTAGGTCCTAGATTTTCCAATCTGCAATTTGCAATTTGCAATTTGCAATTACAGTTGCTTGACTGCCTCTTTGAAAACTCTTCCCCTCTCTTTGTAATCTTTGAACATGTCAAAACTCGAACAGGCCGGTGAGAGAAGAACCACTTCTCCCTTCTCGGCCATTTGATAAGCGAGAAGCGCTGCTTCTTCCAGGGTCCGTGCCATGGTCGTATTCGTCAATCCCTCGAGTTCCCGGGCCATTCTCTCTTTGGCCTCTCCGATAAGGATCAGCCCCTTGACTCGACCCTGAATCAATCCTCTGAGAGGGCTTAGGTCTCCTTTTTTATCCTTCCCTCCTGCGATCAGGATCACGGGTTCTGAAAAACTCTGCAGTGATTTGACCACGGAACCTACATTCGTCCCCTTGGAATCATTGTAAAAACGGATTCCTTCGATCTCCCGAACAAATTCAAGACGATGCTCAAGACCTTCAAACCGATCCAATACGGTCTCAATCGCTTTTTGTGAACAACTCAAAACCCTCGCAGTGGTGAGAGCAGCCATCATATTTTCCACATTGTGAACCCCCTTCAAGCGAGCCTTTGCCAAAGAATAGGCTTCTTCTTTCCCCCCCAACCTGAGGATAATGGTTTGCCCATCTGAAAAGGCGCCCTCGTCAAGTCTCTCGTTTAGGCTGAAAAAGAGTTTCTTCGCCTTCACGCTTTTCTGAAGATCCATGACGATCGGATCATCTTTGTTGAGAAGAGCCATATCTCCAGAATTTTGATTTGCAAAAATTCTGGCCTTCGCCCAGATATAGTCTGAATATTGAGGATAGCGATCGAGATGATCCTCCGTGATATTGAGCAGAACGGAAAAGGTGGGCCGAAAGTCTTCGATCCCCTCCAATTGAAAACTGGAGATCTCAACCACCAACATCTCCCATCGATTTTCGCCCTCTGCAAAAAGGATCAACGGGTCTCCTACATTGCCGCCTACTCCTACTCTCCTCCCATCTTCCTTCAGCATCTCACCGATCAGTAGAGTGGTCGTTGTCTTCCCGTTCGTCCCGGTCACCGCGATGATGGGGATGTGAATGAAATGGTAAGCCAGTTCAATCTCACTGATGACCGGAATCCCTTTCTCCAACGCCTTCTGAAGGGGTTCGATGTTCGGGGCAACTCCTGGGCTCACCACAATGAGGTCCTGTTTGAGAAAGGTTTCTGTTCGATGGCCACCCCATTCCATCGGGATATTCATCTCCTCCAATTCCTGGAGAGCTTCCCTCATCTCTTCCTTCGATTTCATCTCCGTGGTGCTCACGATCGAGCCTTTGGCCCTAAGAAATTTTATCGTAGCCAATCCTGTTCGAGCTAGGCCGACCACCAATACCTTTCTCCCGTCGAGATCCATCTCTTTTGTCATAAACAGAATGTCAAATGTCAAAGTCCAAAGTTCAAATCAATCACAAATATCAAAGTCCAAATTTTATTCGGCATTTTAGTTTTGATATTTGAAATTTCGATTTCATTTGACATTTGAATTTTGGCATTTGAACTTCCCCCCTCGGGGACTACCTTATCTTCAGCGTGCTGATCGCAACCAGTCCAAGAATAATACCGATGATCCAGAACCGGACAATGATCTTGGGTTCGGCCCAACCTTTCAATTCAAAATGATGATGGATGGGCGCCATTCGGAAGATCCGCTTCTTCCGTAATTGATAAGAGACTACCTGGATAATGACCGATAGGGCCTCAATCACAAAAATCCCACCAACGATCACCAGGAGGATTTCCTGCTTTATAATGACAGCGATCGTTCCTAATGCCGCACCCAATGACAGAGAACCGACATCACCCATAAAGACCTGTGCCGGATAGGTGTTGAACCAGAGGAAACCCAGACCGGAACCGACCAGTGCTCCGCATAGAATCGTCAACTCTCCGCCGCCTTTGACAAACGGGATCTGAAGATAGCTGGCGAAGCGGTAGTTACCCGCAAGATAGCAGAAAAGCATAAAGGTCGCACTCGCGATGAGCACGGGTCCGATCGCCAATCCATCCAGGCCATCGGTCAGGTTGACCGCATTGGCTGCACCAACGATCACGAGCATGGCAAAAAGGACGTACCAATCCCCCAAGTCCGGCATCACCTTTTTAAAGAAAGGAAAAATCAGCCTCGAATCGTGGTCGAAGGCGTAGAACAGGACCAGGCTGATGATAAGACCCATGCCGATCTGGATAGGGAATTTATATCGAGCCTTGATACCGATCCCATTCTTATCCCGGACCTTTTTATAGTCGTCCAAAAACCCCAGAACCCCAAACCCCAACGTGGTCAATAGAACAGTCCAGATATACCGATTCGTCAGGTCGGACCAGCAAAGGGTTGGGATGAGAATTGCGGCAAGGATGAGGCTTCCGCCCATGGTGGGAGTTCCGTTCTTCGCCAAGTGTCGCGAGGGAACGTCTTCCCTCACCACCTGCCGAATCTGAAAGACCTTTAACTTTTTGATCAACCAGGGACCGATGACAAAACTGATGAGGAGGGCGGTTAAAATCGCATAGATCGTCCTGAAGGTGATATATCGGAAGACATTGAAAAAGGAGAAATACTCATGAAGAGGATAAAGGAGATGATAAAGCATTCCTTCAAGTCCTCCTCTCGGTCAAACCTTCAACGATCTTCTCCATCCCCATCCTCCTTGAACCCTTGATTAATATCCAATCCCCTTCCTGAATGAATTTTTTTAGAATCGAGATGGCCTCTGAATGATTCTCCACGACCCTTGCCTTCTCCGGCAAAAATCCATGACGAATCGCAGATTCTACAACAACGGGTGCCCATTCACCCAAGGTAAGAAGGAGGTCGATCGAGAGTTCTCTCACCTTCTGGCCTATCTGTTGATGGGCTTCCTCGGTAAAATCCCCTAATTCCAACATATCGCCCAACACAGCGATTGCCCTACCCTTTCCCTTAACCTCTGAGAGCATTTCCAGAGCAAGTTCCATTGATTTGGGATTGGCATTGTAGGCGTCGTTAATCAGGGTCTTTCCCCCTTCGAGGTGGATGATCTCCATCCTCATAGGAAAGGGCTGAAAGTGTTCAAGGACCTCCTTTATCTCCTTCATCTCGATTCCGAAGAGGCTCGCTACGGCGACGGCAGATAGGGCATTCAGGACAAAGTGCCTTCCCAATAACGGAAGGACAATCTCCATCAAATCCCCTTCAAAGATCAGAGTAAAAGAGGTTCCCTGGGCTCCCCTGAGCTGAATCTCTTTAGCCATCACATCCGCAGGGTTCTCAACCCCGAAGGTAATCTTCTGGCCAGAAAACTTCCTCGCTAAATTGATCACCCGTGGATCGTCCTGATTCACCAGAATCGTTCCATCCTGCCTCATCCTCCGGAAGAGCTCTCCTTTCTCCTCCTCCAACCTTTCTATACTTCCCATGCCTTCGAGATGAACCTTTTGAATGTTGGTGATCAGTCCCACATCGGGTTCTGCGATCTCGGTCAGCCTTCGGATTTCACCCGGCATGTTCATCCCCATTTCGAGGACCGCCACTCTCTCCTTCTCTGTTAAGTTTAGGAGGGTGAGAGGAAGTCCGATGAGGTTGTTCAAGCTTCCCATGGTCTTGAGAATGGGAAAGGTCGTCTCAAGGCAAGCCGAGATCATCTCCTTCGTTGTCGTCTTCCCGTTGCTCCCAGTCAATGCCACCACTGGGATACGATATTTGCACCTTCTGTCATGAGCAAGGTCTCCTAAGGCACGAAGGGTGTCCTTTACAGCAATCACTGCCTTGGGTCGATAACCATTCCAACGAATATCTCCGACCTTATCCTCCTCGATCACCACGCCTCCTGCCTTTTTTCCCAAAGCCTCCAAAGCGTAATGGTGGCCATCGAAACGAGTCCCTTTCAGGGCAACGAAAAGTTCTCCCTCAGCTACCGTTCTTGAATCTGTGGAGAACCCCTTAAAGGAGGTATTCCCTTCCCCTTGGAGGAGTTTTCCTCCTGTTGCCCTCAAAACCTCTTCGATGAAAAGGATCACTCTCCCTCCAGGGCCTTCCTGACCTCGACCCGATCGTCGAAAGGAAATTTCTTCTTTCCGATGATTTGGTAATCCTCATGGCCTTTGCCAGCGATGAGAACGGTATCCATGGGTCGGGCCAGTTGGATTGCCATCCGAATGGCCTCCCTACGATCCGGGATTTTCAGATATCCCTTCTTTGATCTCCATGAGCTGATTTCATCCTGATGCAACTCTTCCAAGGGAATAGATTTGAACCCTTTTTCCACCTCATCCATGATGGCTAAAGGATCTTCTGTCCTTGGATTGTCCGATGTGAGAATGGCAAGGTCGCTATACCTCCCCGCCACTTCTCCCATCAAAGGCCGCTTCGTTCGATCCCGATCCCCACCACATCCAAAAACGGTGATAATCTTTTCGTCCCTCAGGAAATGACCACAGACGGCTCCTTCAAAGATGCCTCTTGCTCCCAACAGGGCTCGTTCCAGTGCATCGGGAGTATGAGCGTAGTCCACGATGAGATGAATTCCTTTTCGATTCTCCACTTTCTCAAATCGGCCTGGAACCCCATTCAAGGATTCTATCCCGTCCTTCAGGGTTTCCAGAGAGATATCCATGGCCATCCCCGTCGCCGCGGCCGCCAGGATGTTATAGAGATTGAACCCACCGACCAGCTTAGAATGGATTTGGAATTCGCCCTTAGGAGTTTTGATCCGAAAGGAAAGGCCTTCAAAGTTCGATCTCACTTGATCCGCAGAGATGTCACAGGAAGAGTTCAGTCCATAGCGTATGACGGGAAGGGTAATCCCCCCAACGATATCCTCCCCTCTCGGGTCGTCATGGTTCGTCACGGCAAAACGTCTGTTCTTATGGCTTTTCATTAAGGAGTCCGAGAAGAGTTTCTTCTTACTCTCAAAATATTGTCTCAGAGTTTTATGATAATCGAGATGCTCAGAGGTGAGATTAGTGAAGATCACGCCATCAAATTGGCATCCAAAAACCCGGTCGAGGCCGAGCCCGTGGGAGGAGACCTCCATGATCACATGCGAGACCCCTTCCCTCACCATTTCCCACATGATTCTTTGGAGATCTAAGGATTCCGGGGTGGTGTTCGGTGCTTGCGTTTTCTTTTGACCGAACCGATAGTTGATCGTCCCGATGACGCCTACCGTATATCCTGCCCTTTTCAAAATCGACTCAAGGAGATAGGTGGTGGTTGTTTTCCCGTTGGTCCCAGTGATCCCAATCAAGTTAACCTGAGACGAGGGGTTCCCGTAAAAATTTGAGGAAATTCTTGCCAAGGCCTGGCGGCTATTGGGTACGAAGATCATGGTTCGATTGGCAATCTCCCGTTCTTCTTCCAACAGGACGGCCTCTGCACCCTTCTGGACCGCCTCCCCAATGAACTGGTGCCCATCCACCTCCGTTCCTCGAATAGCTGCAAAGAGGAACCCTTTCTCCACCCGATGGGAATGGTAAGCGATCCCTTCAATCTCCTTTAAAGTCTCTCCAGTAATCCTTCTGATCTCAACTCCTTCCAATAACTTTGTCAGTTGCATCACCACTGAATTGCTATGCCCTGAGCGCTCTGACCTGTACCCCATGGAGTGCAGGGCTCTCTGCACATTTAATCCCCCCCCCTTCCCCCCTTTACCAAAGGGGGGAAGGAGAGATTATAAGGGGTACTGAAATTTCAAATAGCAGATATCCCCCTTCTCAATCACCGTCCCAGGCTTTGGGGTTTGTTCCACTACCTTTCCGCTTCCCGAGACCTTGATGATCAATCCCTTCCCTTCCATACGACTCAATGCATTGCGCATTGACAATCCAGTGAGGTCCGGCATTACGACCCTCTCCACTCCCTCGCCCACCTTCACCGCCTCGATCAAAGGTGTGGTGTCCGAGGCTTCTTTAATAGAGACAGAATCGATCTCATTCTTCACAACCAGAGTTCCCTTTGGAAAGACGTCAAGGTAAGAAAGTACCTTCTCCATCATCGCTTTAAATACAGGTGCAGCCACGACCCCTCCATAGTTGGCTCCTTGAGGTTCATCGATCACGACTAAGAGAACGAGCTTGGGGTCATCCACGGGTGCAAACCCCATAAATCCGCTGGTATAGCGATCTTCAGAGTATCCACCCAATAAAGTATCAACTTTCTGTGCCGTTCCTGTCTTTCCTGCCACTTCATATCCTATCGGTACCGCCCCTTCCCCTGTCCCACCTTTCTCTGTGGTCGTTTTGAGCAGTGCCGTCATTGTTCTTGCCGTCTCCTCTGAAATCACTCTTCTGACCACCTCCGGCTGAAAGGACTGGACAACTTCACCTTTCTCGTCGGTAATCCTCTCCACGATATAGGGCTTCATCAGGAATCCACCATTGGCGATGGCCGATAGGGCAGTCACTAACTGAATTCCTGTGACGGAGATTCCCTGGCCATAGGAGATCGTGTCCAGAGCAACCGGAGGCCAATATCTTGGATGGTGGACGATTCCCTTTGCCTCGCCGGGGAGGCCGATTCGTGTTTTTTCCCCGAATCCGAAAGCGGTAATATACCGGTAGAAGTTCTCCTTTCCCATCTTCTCGCCCACCTTCGATGCCCCGATGTTACTGGAGAATTTGATGATCTGCTGAAAGGTAAGCCAGCCATGCTTGGAGTGATCGTGGATCGTTCGATCATAAACCTTATAGGCCCCGTTTTCGCAAAAGAAAGAATCGAAGGGTCGGACCACCTTCTCCTCCAATGCGGCCGCTGCGAGAAAGGTCTTAAAAAGGGAACCCGGTTCAAAGGCATCGCAGATGGCTCGATTCCTCCAGCTCCTGGACCGGTATTGAATAAACTGGTTTGGATTGAAAAAGGGATAGGACGCCATGGCCAGAATCTTTCCGGTCAGGGGGTCCATGGCGATCACCATACCTCCCTTCGCTCCCCACTTTTCGACCGATCGGCCCAACTCTGTCTCGGCCACATATTGGATGTGTTTGTCCAAGGTAAGAAAGATATTCCGATAATGATCTTCTTTCTCGAAAGGAGCCTCGCCCATCGCAATCTCCCGACCATGGGCATCTCTTGCCATCGTCAATACATGGTTCTGTCCATTAAGCAAGGCATCGTACTGGAATTCCACTCCCTCCAGACCTTTGGAATCGAGGCCGACAAAACCAATGACATGGGCAACCAGTTGGGAATTGGGATAGAACCGTTGATTCTCTTTTATGAAGGAGATGCCGGGGAGGCCACGGGTTTTGATCTGTTCAACCTCCTTTGGGGACACTCTTCTCTGAATCCATTCGAAGGGTCGGCGGCTTTTTAACCTCCTTTTCAATTCGTCTCGATCGATCTGGAGGATCGAGGCAACCTCGTTGGCCGTCCTTTCTGCCTCAACGACTTTTCGAGCGTCTGCATAAACCGAATCGACCTCGATACTGACCGCCAATTCATTTCCCTTCCGGTCGTAAACGGTCCCCCGTTTCGGGCCGAAAGGTATTTGAACTTGATGCTGCTGGGCAGCCAGTTTATAGAGTTGTTCCTTTTCCAGCACCTGAAGCTGAAACATCCTCCCCACAATGATGACGAAGCAAAAGAAGAGAAGACACGAGATGAAGATGATCCTGACATTAAACCAATTAATAGATTTCCGTTTCATCGGATCACAATCACCTGATCGGGTTTGGGTTTGATCATTCTCAGTTCCTCCACCGCTATTTTCTCAATTCGTGCGTAGGATTTGAGCGTTGCGATCTCTAACCGCAACTTCTTATTGGCTTCGGTGAGCGCCCTCTCACTCTTCAGGGCGTTTGAGATCTCGTATCCTAACTGGATCACTTGAATTCTTGACCAAACATAGAACAGGGAGCCCCCGATGAAAAAAAGTGTGAGGAGGATGGAAAAAAGGAGGAGATTAAATTTTGCAGGGATGGGTCTGGCCTTTGAACTTTCTTCTGTCCAAAGAATTCGATCTTCACTCCTGCTCATGGCCTTCGCCATTTAAAGCTCCTCCGGGTTTCCTCACACCCTCTCTGCACACCTTAGTTTGGCACTACGAGATCGGGGGTTTCTCCTTTGCTCCTCCTGAGAAGGCGTGACAGGCTTTTTTGTAATAATACGAAGCACTGGCCCTGGACTTAGGCCTTCATCCCCTCCCCTCTCCAACTTCCGGAAAGTCTCTTTGACCATCCGATCTTCGAGGGAATGAAAAGAGATGACGCACATCCGTCCTCCCTTTCTTAAGAGCCTCCACCCGGTGTCCAATACTTTTCTCAAATTTTCCAACTCGTCATTCACCTTGATTCGAAGGGCTTGAAAGGTTTTCGTTGCGGGGTCGATCTTCCGGGGATGATATCGTCTTGGAATGGCATGATGGGCGATCGTTCTCAATCTTTGAGTCGTCTCGATAGAATTTCGTTCTCTCTCTCGAACGATGGCCCTCGCAATCCGCTTCGCCCACCTCTCCTCCCCATATTTATAGAGAATATCTTTCAACTCATCTGCAGAGAGATGGTTGACCAGATAGGTTGCTGTTTGGTCCAGCCGTTGATCCATCCTCATATCTAATGGGCCCTCCTCTCGAAAACTGAATCCCCTCTCACCCTTCTCCAATTGGAGGGAAGAGAGACCTAAATCAAGCAATATTCCATCGACCTGTTCTACCTTTATCTCCCTTAATAATTCAGGGAGATGAATAAAATTTTCTCGAAATATTTTTACCCGTTCACCAAATGGCATTAATGTTTTTTTCGCTTCGTAGATGGCCTCTTCATCCCAATCCAACCCTATAACGGTTCCACTGGGTGCAGTCCGTCTCAAAATCTCTAAGGTATGTCCGCCTCCTCCCAATGTGGCATCGACATAGGTTCGACCAGGTTCGCATCGTAAAAGCGTCATGACCTCTTCAACTAAGACAGGGATATGTCCAAATCCCATCGATCTTTATCTTGCCCTCTAAAAACCGAAATGGGTCAGGGTTTCGGTGACCCGATCAAAACTCTCCTGAGACTTTCGAAACTCCTCCTCCCAACGCTCCTTGTTCCATATCTCAATCTTCTTTCCCCCACCGACCATCACAACATCCTTCTGAAGATTGGCATAATCCCTTAATGACTGGGGAATGAGAAGTCTTCCCTGTCTATCGATCGTACAATCGATGCCGCTTGAATAAAAAAACCTGAAAAATGCTCTGGCATCCTTGCTCAGCGTAGGGAGGTCCTTTACCTTTTCCTCCATCAAAGACCATTCTTGAAAAGGGAAGGCGACCAGACAATGGTCGTAGTTGGTGATAACTAAACGATCGTCATACTGTTGACTGAGGATCTCTCTAAATTTCGAAGGAATGCTGATTCGGCCTTTAGAGTCTATGGTATACTCATACCTACCCCTGAACATCGTTTCATCCCCCTATTTCGGCTAACCATACCACCTTTTCCCACTTTTTTCCACTTGACGATTAGAAATATACCCAAAATTTAATTTTGTCAAGTAAAATTTTATACTTAAATGCATTTTTTTCTTCAGTCCCCTTGGCCCCAATATCTATTCTAAAAAAGCTTTCTTTACACAATATATAGTTATGGGATGATATCCGTTTTCTGAGATGCGGACCGGAAGCAATTTTAGTAGGGGATTTCTTGCCTTTGATTACTATAACGGGCTTCAAACAGACGAGAAATTTGACCTCCCTAATCTCTGCCGGAATGCCACACCTGTGCCCAATAGGGTGCAGGGTTAAACCCTCTTCTACCTTCGTTTTTGCGAGATGACTTTCTTCCCACCAATCATTGACAAGGCCTGTTGTCCTGTCTAAAATAGAAGGCAAGATGGTATCAGAAGCCTTAAAAAAAAGAGTAGATAAACTCCGAGAAGAGATTGAATATCACAACTACCGATATTATATCCTCGATCAGCCAGAAATCTCCGATGCCCAATATGACCGCCTGATGAGGGAATTGGAGAAACTCGAAGACGAATATCCTGAACTTCACTCCCCCAACTCACCTACTCAGAGGGTCGGCGCACCTCCTTTAGAAGCATTCGAAATCGTCAGGCACTCCATCCCCATGCTCAGTCTTGCGAATGCCTTCGATGAGTCTGAGGCAAGGGATTTTGATAAACGGGTGAAAAAATTTTTAGGATCGGCTGCGGACGTTGAGTATGTAGCAGAACCCAAGCTCGATGGCCTGGCTGTTGAACTTGTTTATGAACGCGGCCAGTTTATAGTGGGTTCCACCCGCGGGGATGGGGTCAACGGTGAAAACATCACCCAGAACCTGCGCACCATTAAAACCATCCCGCTTCAGCTGATTCGAAAGGAAGTTCCGGCCCCAGAACGATTGGAGATTCGGGGTGAAGTGATCATGCAACTCGATAAACTCAAGGAACTCAACCGCAGGCGTGAAGAGACGGACGAACCTCCTTTTGCCAATCCGCGAAATGCAGCGGCCGGTTCAGTTCGGCAACTCGATTCAAAGATCACCCGGGAACGGCCTCTCGAAATCTATTGTTACGGTCTCGGTGAGGTCAGAGGTCGAACATTTAAGACCCATTGGGAGATTCTCAAGACCCTTTCAAAATGGGGTTTAAGGATTAATCCCCACATCGGGAGATGTCAAAATATTGATGAGGTGCTCGATTATTATCATCAAATGAATGAAAGGAGAGAAACCCTTCCCTATGAGATCGATGGAATTGTGATCAAGGTCGATCGTCTCGATCTCCAAACGAGATTGGGTGAAATCTCTCGAAGCCCGCGCTGGGCACTGGCCTTCAAATTTCAACCTAAACAGGAGACGACAAAGATTAAAGACATTAGACCCCAGGTGGGGAGGACCGGAGCCCTCACGCCGGTGGCTGTGATGGAGCCTGTTCAAGTAGGAGGGGTGGAGGTCAGTCGGGCCACGCTTCACAATCAGGATGAGATCGATAGGAAGGATGTGAGGATCGGGGACACGGTGGTCATACAGAGGGCAGGAGATGTAATTCCGGAAGTGGTCCAAGTGGTCACATCGAAGCGAACCGGGAAAGAAAAAAAGTTTGAAATGCCGTCCAAATGCCCTGTCTGCGATGCAGACGTGATCAAGGAAGAGGCCACTCACCGGTGCATCGGTCTGGACTGCCCAGCTCAATTGAAAGGCCGGATCAAACATTTTGCTTCCAAACGGGCAATGGATATCGAAGGCCTTGGTGTGAAACTGATTGACCAATTGGTGGACAAAGGTTTGGTCAAGGATGTGGCAGATATCTACTATATCAAGAAAGAGGAATTAACCGCCTTGGAGCGGATGGCAGATAAATCAGCCCAAAACATCATCGATGCCATTGAGAAGAGCAAGACGAAGCCCCTATCGAGATTTCTTTATGCCCTTGGCATTCGTCACGTCGGTGAAACCACTGCAGAAGACCTGGCTCGTCAATTCACACGGTTGGACGGTTTCTTCCACCTCTCGGAAGAGGACCTCATGGAGGTAGAAGGGATAGGCCCCGAAGTAGCTGCCAGTGTGCATCAATTCTTCAGGGATAAGAAGAACAAAGAATCCATTGAACGATTGAGGAAGTCAGGGGTGAAGGTGATTGAACCCAAGGCAAAGGAGAAGGGAAAACTGGCAGGCAAGACCTTTGTTTTCACAGGAGCCCTCAAGGAAATCGGTAGAGATGAGGCCCGAAACCTGGTGGAATCCCTGGGAGGAATGACCGCCTCCAGCGTCTCAAAGAATGTGGACTTTGTGGTGGCGGGCGAAGACCCTGGTTCCAAATTCGACAAAGCCAAAGAATTAGGGATTAAAGTCTTAACTGAAGAAGAATTCAAAAAGATGATCCAATAAACTGTCCAATTAGGAATTCCTCTTTAATCGAACCCTGCCACTGTAAAACCCATTGCCTTAGCACCAGCAATCATGATTCGGTCCGCCGTCGCAAGGATCTCTGCCTGAATTTCCTTTGCCATCACAAGGTGTAAAGCATCGAGCGTCTTGAGGGGAACCTCAGAATGAACCGACAGAAGATTCACAGCGCCTGGTACAAGACCTTCCGGCAGGGGATGGAGGATGAGAAACTTCTGGCGAATGTCTTCTTCGAAGGTGGCAAACACTCTTATCTCAGCCTTTGGATCGATGTGCCTCTCTCTGCGCCGTCTGGCGAGAAGGGACCGCATCTCCACTACGGTGAGTTCGCTAATATCAACAGGCCCGTGCTCTTGGATGTATTTCTCAACATCATTGGATCTTGCTTCATTAAGATACCATTTGGCCAGGGCGCTTGTATCGAAATAGATAATCTCTCTCATCTTGCATCCCTATCTTCACGAACCATTTTTTCGCTTCCTTTGCGCAGTCGAGGCATCTTCTCGCGGAGATCTCTGTGAGAAGGAATTGACCTCTTTTTGGCGATCTGCACCACGCGAGCGATCGCCTCTCCACGGCGGGTGATCATCATTTCTCCCTCAACCGCTAACAAACGGTCCAGGTGGGATAGAGATTGACGCGTTTCACGAATCGTCAGTTTCTTCATGTCCTTCCTCTTTTAGGGAATCCTTTCCCCTGAAAATGAACTACCCAATGTGTCACATTTTTCAAATAATGTAGCACATCTTTATTAACTTCACAACTTACCACAAAATCACCCCACCTCCTTTTCAGTTTTTTCTATTCATCCATCGGCGCCGCATTCTTTGAAAAACTCTATCACTTTCCCAGGATTCTCTCGGGAAAAGGGGACAGGTTGTTTTTTGAGTTTACGGTTTCCATTTCTTGATAATCCCCATGCCAAACCCTCCAGCATTTGAAAGTAGCGTGTCCCTTTTTTCGGGAATGGTCTTGTTTTCGGAAAGGGCTCCCAACTGCGAAAGAAACGTTTCAAAATCTCGAATCAAGAGGTAACGTAGCTAAGTTACTTAAATAATTTGGCCCTTATATCTGATTTTGATAATAATAGATCATGGCGGCAGTTTCGAACCACCAACCCCATTGAGAGGGTTTCTACTGAATATCTTGACGCCTCTATCCTTTTTTGATAATGTTCTATCATCCCAGGAACACGGAGGTTGCATGCCCCGGAGAGCCTGGACCCTATCATTCCTTTTTACCTTCTTCAGATATCCGCCGGGCTCTTTACCGAGAGCCCGGGCCTGTTCAGTACGTGGGTGTAGATCATGGTGGTGACGACATTGGCATGTCCCAACAGTTCTTGCACCGTTCGGATGTCATAACGCGCTTCAAGAAGATGTGTGGCAAAGGAGTGGCGCAAGGTATGGCAACTGACCTTCTTGTTAATCGTAGCCTCAGCAGCCGCCTCTTTCACGGCCTTCTGAACCAGGGTTTCGTTGATATGGTGCCGCCTCACCTTGCCGCTGCGCGGATCAACCGACAGGGTTTTGGCGGGGAACACATACTGCCAGATCCATTCTTTCCCCGCATTCGGATACTTTCTTTCCAGGGCGGACCAGATGTAGACTCCAGCTGTTCCTTGAGCCAAATCTTGCTCATAAATGACCTTCACGCGGGCAAGATGCTCTTGCAGGGGAGTGGCAAAACGTTCCGGCAGCATGGTCACCCGGTCCTTCTGCCCCTTTCCGTCCCGCACCATGATCTGGTGCTGCGCAAAGTCAATATCTTTGACCCGCAACCGGACACACTCCATGAGCCGCAAGCCGCTGCCGTACATCAACCCGGCCATCAAGCCAGTGATTCCGTTCATTTTGGAAAGAAGCGTCTGAACCTCATCCCGAGTCATAACCTCCGGCAGCCGCCGCGGCCGCTTTGCCCGGGCAAATTCCCCCATTTCCCCCAACGGTTTTCGCAGGACCTGCCCGTAGAAAAAGACCAGCGCATTAAGGGCCTGATTCTGGGTACTCGCCGTCACCTCCCGTTCCACCGCCAGATAATCGAGGTAGGTCTTCACCGCGGTGGGGGCGTCAAGCCCCGCGGGGTTGACATAATCATAAAAGGCAATGAATCGCCTTACCCAGTCAAGGTAGGTGGTCTCGGTGCGATACGAATAATGCCGGGTACGGACCTCGGTCTTAACCGCCTCTATCAATTCAGGAAATTGCCGTTCCACCTCGCCCGGAATCACCCGGTCGCGAAACCCGTCCGTCTTGGCTATTGCCTCTTGAACAGGATCTTTTCCAGCAGGCGCCACGGCAGTGTGTTTCTCAGGCGCATAACCGGGCAGGAAGATCTCGTACAGTATCTTCAGCGCATGTTCGGCCTGCCGGACCTGCCAGTCCGCAATGCCCCGGCGTTTCCCCAGGTCAGCCAGAAAGGCTTCAATATCCTTTCTGGACCTGTCTGTCAAAGGCTTCTCTGGCAGGAAATTGGCAAAGTCTTTCGCCCAGTTCACATAAAATGGCGAACGATCTGGCTATACCCGGTTCTCTTCCGTGCACGCACGGTATGCTTCCCAAAAACCACCGGGCTCTTTGGAGGGATTGCGGGCATCCATGATTTTCACCATAGAAAGCCTTTTTATTTTAACAGGTTAGGCAAAACTCATGCCAGCAATGATAGACGGAATTATCATATCATAATATAATATTTCTGTCTAATATCTGCTCGCTGGATAAAGTGATTATGAGAGCATTCTTGCTTACGCCAATTCCCATAGTCTTTTCTTTGATTCTTTTTGTATTATTTTCACTGCCAAAGATATCAAGAACCATCTGGGCTAAGATTGGCCGAGTATTATCAATCCTTCTTTTCTTATCATCAATAGTCACATGGTTTTCTCCTTTAAATGTAATGGTTGATGCTGGTCGCCAGGGATACCACGGAGTGTTAGTCTCAAGAGTCACAAATCATGTTGAACAATTGCTGAACGACGGGAAATATTCAGAGGCAAAAAGCCTGCTTGAGCGTTTTAATAAAGACTATCCAATAATCTCAAAGCACCTTGATGAACTTGAACTCTTCGTTGATAGATTGCTAAACCAAAGAAAAGAACCATCGAACAAGGCGCTGAAGGAGGACGCGGCAAAAAACCGCCGCGCCCCTTAGCTTCACGTTAGGCAGTGACCGAATCTATTCACACCCGTAAGGAGATTTCCCGAAATGGACATTCCACGGATCTTCAACATCACCGAAAGTGCTCACCGCATCCATAACCCGTTCACACCCGAAAAGCTCGCCACTCTCGGCGCGGCGCTGCGTCTGGAAACGGGAACCCGAGTGCTCGACCTCGGCA
>Ga0315279_10001694_pt1 | contig 35908 bp, 32 predicted proteins | sample YL17G06_20_MG_FD_203694 | JGI IMG/M metagenome (GOLD analysis project Ga0315279, IMG submission 203694) | Sediment microbial communities from Yellowstone Lake, YNP, Wyoming, USA - YL17G06_20 | ecosystem: Environmental > Aquatic > Freshwater > Lake > Sediment | place: USA: Wyoming | collected...
AATTACAGAGGACCAACTCGCCCAAATCGAATCGCTCATCAACCACCGCCCCAGGAAGTGCCTGGGCTTCAAAACTCCCTTAGAAGTCGCTGCACCTTTTGTTGCACTTCAAGGTTGAATGTGGGACTTCTATTAAATGGCACTTTCTAAAAAGAATATCATTACGAGGCGCGAAAAAACGAGGCAATCTCTACGTTTGCTGTTCAATTTATCATAATGCTTGTTATAGTCAAAAAAGCGGCCTCCGGACCGCCTTTTTTGTTTGAGGATTTTCAGGGAAGGCTGCAACAAACTGTGGCCGGTTAGTATTTTGGTTATAGACCATATTTTTCAAAAATCTTAGGTTAAAAAAGTAGGGGATCGGGGCTAAGCGCGTGAACACGGCGTGAACACTTCGTGAACACCTCGGAAACCCCCTTGCGATTTCGGAGCTTTTGAGGACCTCGCCATTGAGTGCTTTTGGAGTCGCTTTGGCGTAAGTCCTTGATTTTGGTGCTCATTAGGAGGCAAAAGTAGAAAATTGACCTTTATCTGGGGCCTCCCAAAAATGATACGGCTCTTGAGCTATTGAATTTACTTCCTTGGATGTGGTAAAATAATTGCCACTGTTATTAGAGAACTAGGATTGATGAATATGTTCAAAGGCTCTTTCGTGGCCCTGGCTACGCCGTTTATGGACGGCGCGGTAGACGAGCCGGCCATTCGTCGGCTGGTCCGGATGCATCTCCGCTCCGGAACGTCCGGGATCGTGCCCTGCGCCACGACCGGTGAGGCCCCGACCCTGGAGCAGGGGGAATGGGCTCGGATCGTTGAGCTCGTCGTCGAGGAAGCCAGGGGAAAACTCAAGGTCATCGCCTATACCGGGACGAACGATACTAGGAAGACGATATCCCGCACCGAGCACGCCGAAGCCCTAAGCGCGGATGCGGCCCTGGTGGTCACACCGTATTACAACAAGCCCACCCAAGAAGGCCTTTACCAGCATTTCAAAGCCGTGGCAACGTCAACCAGCCTGCCCCTCATCCTTTACAATGTGCCCTCGCGGACCGGGGTGAACTTGGAACCAAAGACTCTGGCCCGGCTGGCTGGACTCAAAAACATCGTGGGAGTAAAAGAGGCCTCGGGCAGCTTGGACCAGGCCTCCCTGATCATCAGGCTCTGCGGACCGAAATTCTCCCTGCTCTCCGGGGATGACTCCCTGACCCTGCCGATGCTGGCCGTGGGTGCGACCGGTGTCATCTCGGTCGTCGCCAACATCCTGCCCCGCGAGGTGGCCCGGATGGTGGCTGCGTTCCTGGATGGGGACACGGCCGGGGCCCGGAGGATGCACTTGAAGATGTTTCCGATTATGAAAGCCCTGTTCTTGGAGACCAGCCCGGGGCCCCTGAAGGCGGCGATGAAGATGATGGGCCTTTGCTCCGGGGAGTTGCGCCTGCCTTTGGTCAGTCCCTCGGAAAATACGAAGAAAGCCTTGACCGAGGCGCTCAATAGATATGGAGTAAGGGTTAGGAGATAAGAAGGACTTATGATTCGAGTCATCGTTTCCGGTTGTCTGGGCAAGATGGGCTCGAGGGTTGTGGCCCGGATGAACGGCCGGGAGGACATGGAACTGGTGGCCGGCGTGGAGGCTCCGGGATGCCTGTCCCTGGGCCAGGACGTGGGCGAGGCCTTGGGCTTGGGTTGGATGGGAGGAAAGGTCTCCACGGACCTGGCTCAGGTCATCGAGCTCTGCGACGTCCTGGTGGAGTTCACCAACCCGGCCGTGACCCTGGAGCACCTCAAGCTCGCCAGCCGTTACAAGAAGAAGGCCGTGATCGGCACCACCGGATTCAGCGACGGTGAAAAGAAGGAGATGTGGATGCTCTCCACAAACATGTCCATGGTTGTGGCCCCGAACATGTCCGTGGGCGTGAACCTGCTTTTCCGTCTGGCCGAAGAGGCCGTCAAGGTTCTGGGAAAGGACTACGATATCGAGATCGTGGAAGCCCATCACCGGGCCAAGAAAGACGCGCCCAGCGGCACGGCCAAGCGCCTGGCCGAGATCCTGTGTGAGATTCGGGGCTGGAAGCTCGAGGACGTCCTGACCTCGGGGCGGTTCGGAATAAGCGAGGGCCGTAAGAAAGATGAGTTGGCGATCTTCTCCCTGCGGGCCGGAGACGTGATCGGGGAACACACTGTGTTGTTTGCAGGGGATGGGGAGCGGTTAGAGCTCACTCACCGCGCCCAAAACCGCGACACGTTTGCCCGGGGGGCCATCGAAGCAATTAAGTTCGTGGCCGAGGCCAAGCCCGGCTCGTACGATATGTTGGATGTATTAGGGCTGAAGCCATGAAAGGGGCAGGGCTCCTCGTTCTTGCCCTCCTCCTGACAAGCTGCTCCCAGGTTCTTGCCGGCCAGGCTGAGGACGTTTTCCAGAAGGGAGTTAAGGCCTACCAGGCCAAGGACTATGTTCAGGCCGAGCAACTGTTTCGCAAAGCCATCTCCCTCAATAACAAGCTGGTCGAAGGTTACTGTAACCTCGGGGCCGCGCTTGCGGCCCAGGAAAAGCATGCGGAAGCGATCCCTTTTTATCGCCAGGCCATCCTGTATACTCCGGATTATGCCGAGGCCCACTACAATTTGGCCTTCAGCTTACTTTATTTAGATTCCGCTAAAGCCTCCCGGGCGGAGTGCGTCTTGGCTTTGAAATATCAGCCTACCCATGCCGAAGCCCATCACCTTTTAGGTTATTTCTATGACCATGATACGGACTATCCGGAGGCTCTGGCCGAGTACCGACTGGCTGTCAAATACAAGCCGAACTATCCCAAGGCTCATTTTGACATCGGTTTGCTGTTATACCTTCAAGGGAAACCATTGGAGGCCCTCAAAGAGTACCGTTTGGCAGCGCGACAGGACCCTGGTTTCGCCGAAGCCCACTATGGACAGGGATATGTCTTGAAAGACATGGGGCGAAAGAAAGAGGCCCTAACGGAATTCCAAACTTTTCTCAAGTACACTTCGGGTAAAAACACCATCCAGAACGTGAAAGCGATGCAAGAGGTCGAGAAGTTAAAACAGGAGCTCCAGAAAAAGTGAAAGACATGCGATCTAAAGCCCGGCCAGGTATTCCGAGCTCCAAGCGGCTGGAGGCCATCCCGCCCTATCTTTTCGCCCGCATCGACACGCTGAAGCAGGAGGCCCGGGCTCGGGGCATGGATGTCATTGACCTGACGGTGGGCGATCCAGACCGCCCCACGCCGGGGCATATCATCGAGGAGCTCCAGCAGGCCGCCCTAGATGTACGGAATCATCACTATCCTCCCTATCAGGGAATGCTGGAGTTCCGCAGGAGCGTGGCCGGCTGGTACCGGAGGCGCTTCGGCGTTCGGCTCGATCCCGAGCGGGAGGTCCTGACCTTGATCGGGGCTAAGGACGGGATCAGCCATCTGTTCTGGGCCCTGGTTGATCCGGGAGACATCGTGCTGCTGCCGGATCCCGGCTACCCGGTGTATCAGGCTCAGACCGTGGTCGCGGGTGGGATCCCCTATTATATGCCCTTGCTGGAAAAGAACGGCTTTTTGCCGGACCTAAGAAAGATTGACCCCCAGGTTGCGAAAGCGGCCAAGCTGATGTGCTTCTGCTACCCCAACAACCCTACCGGAGCCGTGGCCGATATCAGCTTCTTCAGGAAGGTCGTACGCTTCGCCAGGAAGCACGGGACAGCAGTGTTTAATGATCTGGTTTATTCCGAGCTCTGTTACGACGGATACCGTCCCGGTTCCCTTTTGCAGGTCGAGGGGGCCAGAGAGGTGGCCATAGAGTTCCATTCCCTTTCCAAGACTTATAACATGACGGGGTGGAGGATCGGGGCCGCGGTGGGGAATGCCGACATCCTTGCGCACCTGCTGAAGATCAAGGCGAACTGCGACTCCAGCGTGTTCCAGGCCGTGCAATGGGCCGGCGTCCGTGCACTGTCCTCTTCCCAAGCCTGCGTGGAGGAAAACCGCAAAGCCTTCCAGGAGAGACGGGATACCCTGTACCGGGGCGTCCGCGATGCCGGGCTCGTTTGTCAGAAACCCAAGGCCACGTTCTATCTCTGGGTCAAGGTGCCCAAGGGATATGACTCCTTCGGATTCGCGGAATATCTCCTTCGGACTACAGGGGTCGCTGTGGTCCCCGGGGCCGGGTTCGGGCCCTCTGGCGAGGGATATGTCCGGATGGCCTTCACCGTGCCCAAGGAGAGGCTGACGGAGGCAGCCAGGCGGATTGCTAAGGGGTTGAAGAAGGGCCGGCGTTGAGCGTCGTCGTTCAGAAATACGGGGGGACCTCCCTGGCCACGCCGGAGAGGATCGCGAGCGTGGCGGACCGCATCGTCGCCATCAAAAAGGAAGGGCATCAGGTGGCGGTCGTGGTTTCGGCCATGGGAGAGACTACGGATGAGCTCGCGGCCCTGGCGCACAGGATCTCCAAGGCTCCGCCCAAACGAGAGTTGGACATGTTGCTCACGGCCGGTGAGCGCATCGCGATGGCACTCTTAGCCATGGCGATCAACGACCGGGGATGTAAAGCCCTTTCCTTCACCGGCTCGCAGAGCGGGATCATCACCGACACGGAGCACACCAACGCCAAGATCGTAGAGATCCGCGCCGACCGCATTCAGGAGGCCCTTCAAAAAGGCCAGATCGCCATTGTGGCCGGGTTCCAGGGCATGAGCACGGAGCGAGAGATCACCACCTTGGGGCGAGGGGGCTCGGACACGACCGCGGTGGCCCTGGCGATAGCCCTGGAAGCTAAGGAATGTCAGATTTTCACAGATGTGGACGGGGTTTACAGCGCGGACCCTCGAATCATCGGGGAGGCGCGCAAGCTGGACTGGATCACCTATGAAGAGATGATGGAGCTGTCCAGTCTGGGGGTTCAGGTCCTTCATCCCAGGTCCGTGGAGCTGGCCGCCAAACATGACCTGCCGATCCTGGTAGCCTCCTCCCTAGAAAACAAACAGGGGACGATTGTGGAACAGAAAACAAGTTTGGAAGCGGTGCGGGTGCGGGGGATCGCATCCGACCTGAAAGTGGTTCTCTTCACCCTGGTCAGCGTTCCCCGGAAGACACACGGGGTGTCTCAGTTGGTGGTGGACTTAGCCAAACAGGGGGTCCCCATCAAGCTCTTCTTCCATGGAGCGAGCGGGAAGACGAGCGTAGACCTGCTCTTTCTGGTCGGAGAGGAACATGCCCAGAAGGCCAAGGGAGTTTTGAGCAAGGCCTCCAAGCGGCTGAGGGCTAAGGGCTTTTTACAAAACGATACGGTCGGAACGGTTTCCATTGTGGGCTTGGGCATCGGGAGAGAGCCTGAGATTCTGGCCTCCCTGTTTCAGGCGGCGGCCAAGCTTCGGGCACACATCGAAGCGGTAAGCACTTCCGAAATCAAGATTACCTGCGTCCTCCCTCGGGACAAGGTCGTTCCCGCGGCGAAAGCCCTGCACAAGACGTTCAAGCTGTAACATTAAAAGCCAAAAGGAAACCCCGATCAATTGGGGTTTCCTTTTGGCTTTTGTTTTTGCTGGGACCTAGTTACTTCTTTTCCAGCACCTCGCGGTAGCCCGGGAGGTCTAAAAACCCATGGCCAGAGACGTTGAAGGCGATGACCTTCTTCTCCCCGGTCTTTTTGCATTTCTCGGCTTCGTCCATGGCCGCGGCCACGCTGTAGGCCGATTCCGGGGCCGGGATGTAACCCTCGCACTGGATGAAGGTGCGGGCCCGCTCGAAGACATATTTCTCATCGATCGGATAGGCCACGGTGTCGATGTAGCCCTTGTGACGGAGGAGGCTGAGGATCGGGGAACAGCCGTGATACCTTAGTCCGTCTCCCTTGATCGGCGGCGGTTCGATCTTGTGGCCTAGGGTCATCATCTTGAGCATGGGTGTCATCTCGGCATGGTCCGCGAAGTCGTAGCGATATTCACCCTGTAGGTTGGGCGTGCTCTGGGTCTGGGCGGCAATGAACTTGATCTTCTTCTTCTCCACCAGGACGTCGTGCAGGAACGGGATGGCGAAGCCCCCGAAGTTGGAGCCCCCGCCCAGGCAGGAGATGACCACGTCGGGATACTCCCCGAGCTTGGCAAACTGCTTCTTGGTCTCCAGTCCGATGATGGTCTGATGCAGGAGGACGTGGTTCAGGACCGAGCCCAGGGAGTAGGTAGCCTTGGGATCGGCGAGGGAGTCCTCCAGCCCCTCGGAGATGGCGATCGCCAGGGAGCCGGGATGCTTGGGGTTCTTGTCGAAGAGCGCCTTCCCGGACTTGGTCCGTTGGCTGGGCGAGGCGAAGACCTCGGCCCCGAAAAGCTCCATCAAGGACTTGCGGTCGGCCTTCCAGTCATGCACGGCCCGGACCCAGTACACGGTACACTTGAGGCCCATTAGGCTGGCGGCATAGGCTAGGGCCGTCCCCCACTGTCCAGCCCCGGTTTCGGTGGTCAGGCGCTCGAACCCCTCCTGCTTGGCATAGTAGGCTTGGGGCAGCGCGGTATTGACTTTATGGCTTCCAGTGGGGGAGAAGAACTCGCTTTTGTAAAACATGCGGGCCGGAGTACCGAGGCGCTTCTCGAGATTCATGGCGCGGAACAAGGGCCTGGGCCTCCCGGCCTGGGCGTAGAGGTCCTGGATGCCGGGAGGGATGTCTATCCACCGGTCCTGGGAGAACTCCTGCTTGAGGCATTCGCCGATCATCATCTTGGGAAGGTTGGCTATTCGCGAAGGGCCTCCCTCTGGATCCATCGGCGGGGGCAGAGGCTCTGGAAGATCCGGGAGGATGTTGTACCACTGGGTGGGCATCTCAGAAAGCGCGATGTTGACCTGTCGTGTTTCAGGCACGAGACCTCCTTTGGTTGGTATTCCTTGTGAAATCGGAAGTATTTTAGCATAATCGGCGAGGCGAAGTCAAGGACTCAAAGAAAATCGGAAATATGCACTTGGCAAAGGAATATTCTTAAAATAAACTTTAGGTGGGACTTCCGAAAGACGAATGACGGGGAAAGGACTACCGAAGCGATCCGGGGGCAGAAGGAAAGAGGCTATCGTATCACGCTAAACAGCTTTCGCTTTCCTTGAGAAAATCCTAACTCTCTTGGAGTCAACCATCATAAAGGCTTTCAAAGCCTCGGAGGGTTTGAGGGGCCAAAGCGATATCCCATCACGGGTATATGACTTCGGCCCTTTCCTCTTTTCCCGTCCCGTCTGGGTCTTTTTCAACTTTCTCTTTTCCTTTCGGGGTTAAATAAACATGGGTGGAACCGACACCAACATGAACGAACCCCTCTTTTTGAAGGTCAGAAACCATATCATCAATGATGCGGGGAGGAAAAAGTAGCCCCTGTTCTTTTTCCCCTCTTCCTGTATGCTGACCCACCCACCCCTCTAACATACCACCTACCACCAATATATTGGCAGGCATATTTACATCCCCATGAACTTCATTGTAGAGTAGACATAGATAACGCAAATGGTCTGTTGATATTACTACGCTTGGCTCTTGGGGGGAAGGGGTTATTTGTAGCCTTGACCCCTCTTTTAGCTTCTTTTTGAAATTCAAATACACAAGCAACCATCCCAAGAGATACATTAACAACAAAAGGAGGTTAGTTAAATTCACATTACCTCCTATGCGCTCTATGGGTATTAATCCATTCCTGGAAATAGCCAGAATCCCCACGATTAACAAAAGAATCGGGATTATCCAATCTCGAAGCAATTTTTTCATACCATTTTCTCCCCCTGTATTTAGCATGAATTTTACCACCCTCCCCCTAAAAGTCAACATCAGAACCTCCAATCTTCGGGTTTGTCTTTAATAATCTTTGTGAAAGACATAATTTCGAAGATAAATAGGTGTAATCCTTTTGATTACGCCTATTAATTTTTTTACGCTTACCCCCTTGACAACGGAAACATATATTTTCTATAATTATCATGTAAACAATCATTTAATAAAAAGGAGGGACACCATGCCCGAACCGTTGACCTTGAGACAGAGACAGATGCTGGATTTTGTGAAACGCTTCCACGAGGAGAAGAGCCACCCGCCCACCATCCGGGAGATCCAGCATCACTTCAGGCTCAAGAGCACCAAAGGGGTGAAGGTTCATTTGGACATTCTCGCGCACAAGGGCTACCTCCGCAAAAGCAACAAGGCGAGGGACATCGACATCATCGGCTGGCCACGGATGAAGGTCGTACCCATGATTAGCAAGGTCGCCGCGGGCAAGCCCATGCTGGCCGAGGAGAACATCGAAGGGAACTTCGCCCTGGACAGCAACGTGGCCCGCTGGGAAGACGCCTTCCTTCTCAAGGTGAAAGGGCAGAGCATGCTCCTGGCCGGGATCTTCGACGGGGACTACGTGCTGGTCCGGCCCCAGAAGACCGCGGAGGAGAAGGAGATCGTAGTCGCCCGGATCAACGACGAGGCCACGGTGAAGCGTTTCAGCCGGGAGGCCGGCCTGGTCAAGCTCATGCCTGAGAACCCGGAGTTCGAGCCCATCGTGGTGAAAGAGGACCAGGCTAACTTCGAACTCGTGGGCAAGGTCATGGCTGTGCTGCGCATCTTCGATGGGGAACTACAGAAACGCGAAGCGATCTCGTAAAAGGTGACCGGATAACGATTATGAGGTCCTAGTGACAAGGGGCAGATTTTCCGGTTTGTTATGGAGACGTTAGACAAGCTGGCCATCCTCGGCGGGGCGGCAAGGTACGACGTCTGCGCCTCATCGTTTTCCTGCCGGAAGGCCCCCTCGAGCACGGGGCGTCTGGGCAACCCCGCGGCAAGCGGGATCTGCCACTCTTTCCTTCCGGACGGCCGGTGCGTATCCCTGTTCCGGGTCCTGATGACCAACGCCTGCGAGCAGGACTGCGCCTACTGCGTGAACCGCCGGAGCCGGAACACACCCCGGACGTCGTTCCAGCCCGAAGAGCTGGCCCGGATGTTCATCGAGTTCTACGTGCGCAACTACGTGGAGGGCCTGTTCCTGTCCTCGGGGGTCTGCGGAAGGGCCGACGCTACCATGGAGAAGATGGTGAAGACCGTGGAGATCCTGCGCGCCCAATACGGATACCAGGGCTACGTCCACCTCAAGATCCTGCCGGGAGCCTCCCGGGACCTCGTAGAGCGGGGCGCGGACCTGGCCGACCGGATGTCGGTCAACTTAGAGGCCCCGAACCGCAAGCGCCTGGCCCTGCTCTCCCCGGGCAAGGAGATGATGGAGAACATCGTGGAGCGGATGCGCTGGATGAACCAACTCGCGGTCCAGGGGAGGATCCCTTCCGGACAGACCACCCAGTTCGTGGTCGGCCCGGCCGGAGAAACGGACTTCGAGCTCCTGCGCACAGTGACCTGGCTTTACAAGAACGTGGGCTTGCGCCGGGCCTACTTCTCGGCCTTCATCCCTGTGCCGGACACCCCGCTGGAGAACCAGCCCCCGACTCCCCTGCTCCGGGAGCATCGCTTGTACCAGGCGGAGTTCCTGCTCCGCACCTACGGGTTCTCCCTGGAGGAGCTGGCCTTCCAGGGCCGGGACTTCAACCTGCCCCTGGACTACGACCCCAAAGTGGTATTCGCCCTGGCCCGGCCCGAGCGCTATCCCGTGGAAGTCAATAAAGCCACCAAGGAGGAGCTGCTGCGCGTCCCTGGGATGGGGAGGAGGAGCGTCTCCCGGATCCTGGCCCTGCGCCGTCAGGGCCGTATCACGGACCTCCAGGAGCTCAAGAACCTCGGCGTGGTCGTGAAACGGGCCAGACCATTCATCACCATCCTGGGCAAGGCCCAGGGTCATCTGGAAACCTTCCTGTCCGGGACGCAACTATCCCTGTGGAGCCCCAGCCGTGATCATCCGCTGCCGCGAGGACCCGAAATCCTGCCTCAAAGCCGTCCTCTTATCCCGGCTCCATCAAGCCGAGATCGCCTCGGAGGACGAGCCCTACCCATCGCTGTTTGACCAGGTAGAGACCTCCGCCTCCCGGGAGCGCTGGGCCGGGGTGCTGGCCCGCTACGAGCAGGCCTTCGGCCCGGTCCCCTGGCTGCACTGTGAGCGGGACCTCGAGGATCTCGCGTCCGAGGTCCTGTTCGTCTTCCGCTTCCCCGTCCAGGACAACCTTTCCCTGGTTACCCAGGTCATCGGTCAGGCCCTAGACCGGGGATTCGCCTACATCGCCAACCGGGTCTCCCGCGAGGCTAAGGTCTTCGGCGAGCGGGCTCACCAGGTCCGCCTGGCCTGGGGAAAGGCCCTGGGACTGATGCGCTTCGTGAGAGTGGAGCGGGGAGCTGAGAAGCTCCTGGTCGGCAAATGCCCGGTGCCCTACCGCATCGCGGACCTGGCCATCTGGCACTTCGCGCGCCGGTTCCCGGACTATCAAATCGTCATCCTGGCCCCGGAGGGGGCGGCGGTGGTGAGGAAGGGGCGGTTTTGCTGGGAACTTTCGACCCCTTACGAAGGGTTCCTTAAGAACGACCGTTTCGACCTCTGGTGGCAGACCTTCTACAAGTCGCAGTACATCCCGGAGCGGCGGAACCGGACGCTCGCGATGCACGGCGTGCCCAAGAAATACTGGGCCTGGGTCACGGAGGGCCAGGCGATCGACGATCCGAGGGTGATGGAGGAGTGGGGGAAGAGAGACTCCTAATGCGAATTGGTGAGATTGCGAGGCTTCTGGCCCGGGAATACGGCAAGGGGCGATGGATTGCGGATGAGAAACCTTTAGACTCCCTCATCGGGACCATCCTCTCCCAGAACACCAGCGATGCGAACAGCGGGCGGGCCTTCGATTCCCTCAAAAGGAGGTTTCCGAGCTGGGCCCTGGCGGAAAGAGCGACTTCCCGTCAGATCGCATCGGCCATCCGAAGGGGCGGGCTGGCCGGAATCAAGTCCCGGAGGATAAAGGCCATCCTCGCTGGGCTCAAGCGCGAGCACGGGTGCCTGGACCTGGGGTTTCTCAAAAGGATGCCCCTCAGGGAAGGGTACGACTACCTTTGCTCCCTTAAGGGCGTGGGGCCCAAGACCGCGGCCTGCGTCCTCTTGTTCTCCTGCCGCAAGCCGGCCTTTCCCGTGGACACCCACATCCTGCGCGTCGCCAAAAGGCTGCATTGGGCTAAAACCCAAGAGACCGCAGAGGCGTTTCAGGAAAGGATCCAGGGCCGGATTCCCAGAGAGTGGGTCCACTCCCTGCATATCAATCTCATCGCCCTTGGTCGGGCGGTCTGCAGGCCCCGGAAGCCGAGATGCCCGGAGTGCGTGCTGGCCAGGCTTTGCCCTTCAGCAGGGCTTTGATTCCCGGGGTTTTCTGTGTTATAATTGAATGCGCATGAATGAGAAGCTGGAAAAGCTTAAGGAGATCCTGCAAGTCTGTGGAAGCGCTGTCGTCTCCTTCTCCGGAGGCCTGGACAGTACGTTCCTGGCCTCGGTAGCTCACGAGGTCCTGGGCGAGCGGGCCCTGGCCGTGACCTCAATCTCCCCAAGCCTGCCCTCTGCAGACCGAAAGGATGCCGAAGAGACGGTCCAGGCACAGGGCCTGAGGCACCGCTTCGTTGAGACCCGGGAGCTGGAGGACGACCGCTACGCCGCGAACCCCGAGATCCGCTGTTTCTACTGCAAGCAGGAGTTGTTCCGGACCCTGACCGAGCTGGCTCGGGCCGAGGGCTATGCCGTGGTCCTGGATGGAACTAATGCCGATGACCTGGGGGACTTCCGCCCGGGAAGGGAGGCCGGGAAGGAGTGGAAGGTGAGAAGCCCGCTCCTCGAGGCCGGGCTGACCAAGGCCGAGATCCGGGAGCTGGCCAGGAAAAGGGGCCTCGCAGCCTGGAACAAGCCGGCCACGGCCTGCCTCTCCTCGCGGATCCCCTATGGGACGCGGATCACGCCGGACATCCTCAAGGAAGTGGATGCCGCTGAGACGGCCCTGCGCCGGATGGGGTTTCGCCAGGTCCGGGTTCGGCACCACGGGATTCTGGCGCGGATCGAGGTGGAGCGCTCCGAGATCCCCCGCCTGCTCACGGATGGGGTGATGGTGGAAGCGGTCCGAGCCCTGAAGGCCGCAGGCTACCTCTACGTGACTGTGGACTTGCAGGGCTACCGTACCGGGAGTTTGAATGAGAAGAGAGGCCTTGGATAGAAGAAAGCTGGAAACCATCCTGAAAAGCGTCCGGCGCAAGAAGCTCCCGGTCGGGGAGGCCCTGAGCGCCCTGCGTCATTTTCCTTACGAGGACCTGGGCTTCGCCAAGCTGGACACCCACCGGGCCCTGCGGAAAGGCTTCCCGGAGGTCATCTTCTGCCAGGGCAAGAAGCCGGAGCAGGCGGCCAGGCTCTTCCAACACCTCTGTAACAGGGGCAAAGTGATTGCCACCCGGGCGACCGCAGAGATTTACCATCAGGTCCGCAACGTCTGCCCCAAGGCTTTGTATTACGATTCCGCAGGGATCATTTCCAATGTCCGTCCTTTTCGGAAGAAAGCCTCCCGATTTGTGCTGGTGGTCTCGGCAGGCACGGCAGACGCGCCGGTGGCCGAGGAAGCTGCGACTACTGCGGAGCTGATGGGCGTCCGAGTGGAAAGACTCTGGGACGTGGGCGTGGCTGGTCTGCACCGCCTCCTGGATAAGCGCAAACTCCTGTTCGAAGCTTCGGTGCTCGTCGTGGTCGCGGGAATGGAGGGGGCCCTGGCCAGCGTGGTCGCAGGCCTGGTTTCCCGTCCGGTCATCGCGGTGCCCACGAGCGTGGGCTACGGGGCGAGCTTCAAGGGCCTGGCCGCGCTTCTCGCGATGCTCAACTGCTGCGCCCCCGGGGTCTCGGTGGTGAATATCGACAACGGGTTCGGGGCGGGCTACCTCGCGGCCATGATGCTCAAGGGGAAGTGATGCGGACGGCATACTTCGACTGCCAAACCGGGGCCAGCGGGAACATGATCCTGGGAGCCCTGCTGGATGCCAGGCTGGAGCTCAAGGCCCTCAAGGCCGAGTTGGCCAAACTTCCTGTTCGCGGATACTGCTTAAAGGTCTCGAAGGTCAGAAAGGCCGGGATCGCCGGGACTTATCTCGATGTCGAAGTGACTGGCCGGCATCAGGAGAGGCGCCTGGCAAATATTCTGGCCCTGATCCGGAGGAGCGCACTGGGTTCCGAGATCAAGGACACGGCCTCGGAGGTCTTCCGCCGCTTGGCCCGGGCCGAGGCCCGGGCCCATGGCACAACCGCTGAAAAGGTGCATTTCCACGAGGTGGGTGCGGTGGACTGCCTGGTGGACGTGGTGGGGAGCGTGGCTGGCCTGAAGCTCCTCGGCATCGAACGGATCCAGGTCTCGCCTCTGAATCTGGGAAGAGGCACGATCCAATGCGCCCACGGCACCCTGCCGGTCCCGGCCCCGGGAACGAGCTATCTCCTGAAGGGCATCCCGGTCTACCAGGACGAGCTTCAGGGTGAGCTGGTCACGCCGACCGGCGCGGCCATCCTCACGACTATAGCAAAGGGCTTCGGCCCACTACCTAGAATGAAGGTCTCCGCGATCGGGTACGGGGCCGGTACCCTGGATCTGCCGCGCCCGAACCTTCTGCGCGTCTTGATCGGCGAGACCGGGAGGGGGGTCTTCGAGGCCGACCGGGTCGTGCTCCTGGAAACCAACCTGGACGACCTGAACCCGCAGTTCTACGACCACGTCATGGACCTCCTGTTCAAGCGTGGGGCCCTTGATGTCTTCCTCATTCCGATTCAGATGAAGAAGAACCGCCCGGGGGTAAAACTTTCGGTTCTGTCAAAGGCAGAGCACGAGGAAGTGATGACCAACTGTCTTTTGGAGGAGACCAGCACCTTGGGTGTTCGCCGCCAGGAGATGGAGAGGGTTTGCCTCTCACGCGTAACGAGGGTCGTCCAGACCCCTTTTGGAAAAATCCCGGTGAAAGTGGCGACCACGGGAGGAAGGGTTTTGAACTATGCCCCTGAATATGAAGCTTGCCGCAGGGTCGCCGTAAAAACCGGAATACCCTTAAAACGTATTTATGAGGAAGCCAAAGCATCTTTTTTAAAAGAATTTAAACGTAGTAGATTGTGGTAAAAAAGCTCGTAACAGGGAAATAAATTCCTTATCATCTGTTTTAATTGGATCTGTTTGTTTTTGAAAAAAACATGACTCAGATGCCTTCCAAACAAGAGACCAGTCATATCCTGGTGGTTGACGACGAGGAAATTACACGGGCCTTTGTGTCCGATGTTCTTCGGGACCAAAAGTACGAGGTGGCTCTAGCCTCGAGCGGAGAGGAGGGCTTACGTCTGCTCAGCCTCACACCGTTTGATCTGGTTCTGGTTGATCTGTTCCTGCCGGGCATGGATGGAATGTCAATGATTAGGCAGGCACGAGCGGACGGCGTGGAATCTCCCTTCATCATCATCACGGGTTATGGTAGCGTGGAGTCCGCCATCGAAGCCCTCCACGAAGGGGTGGCGGATTATGTTCTCAAACCACTTAAAGTGAACGAATTGCTGATGGTCGTGGAGCGGGCTCTGAAGCACTGGCGGGTGTTACGGGAAAACCTGGACCTGCGCGAATCCATGGCCCTGTACGAAGTGGTGAGGGCGATTGCAGCCTCGGGAGACTTGGACGAGATTTTAGGCTTGATCGTCCAGGCCCTGAAGCGTAAATTGAATGCCGAGCAAGTCATCGCTTTCATCCAGGTGGAAGAGGGAGGACTCCTGCCAGCAGCCGGGACTAAAAACACCCCTCCGGATATGGCGCTGTTTCAGTTTGCGCAGACGGTCCTTGATTCCCCGGAGGTGGTGGTCCACCCCTTGGAGCAAGGGGTGCGCATCGGCCTGAGGCTCCAGGCTCAAAATAGGGCTGTGGGGGTTCTGGTCGCGGATCTGGCGGAGCTTCCTCATGGTGGGCAACGCCGGGCCTGGGATTTGCTCTCGGGCATGGCCGGGATCGCCATTCACAATGCCCAACTCCTGGCCACGCTTGAGAAGAACCTGCACCACATTGAGGAGCAGCAGGCCCAACTCATCCAATCCAGCAAGCTTTCGATCATCGGGGAGATGGCGGCGAGCATCGCCCACGAAATCCGCAACCCGCTCTCAGCGATCACCTTGGGCTGTGAACTCCTGCAGGTCGAGGCCGAGGAACAAACCGGCCAATCTCAGACCGAGGCCAAGGCCCTGGAGACCATCCTGACGGCCTCCAGGCGCCTGGGCGAGTTGGTCGAGAACTTAGTGGGCTTCAGCCGCAAGCAAGGCCCGGTGAAGGGGCCGGTGGACGTCGGCCAGCTTTTGACCAAGACCAAGAGCTTGGTGCGCTATCATTTGGCAAAGTATCATGTCCAATGGGTCGAGGACCTAGCCGGAGATGGAAGGCCGATCCGGGGAAACGAGGGGCAGCTGCAGCAGGTCCTCTTAAACCTGGTTTTGAATGCCTGCGATGCGATGCCCGATGGGGGGACCCTCGTCTTCGCCACCGCCCCGGCCGAGCTGGATGGCCAGGGACCCGCTCTCGCGCTCACGATCCGCGACACCGGAGCGGGCATTCCTCCGGAGGATCTCAAGCAGATCTTCGAACCTTTTTACACCACCAAGGGAAACCGGGGCACGGGCCTGGGCCTCACGATCAGCCGCAACATCGTGCGGGATCACCAGGGAACCTTGGACGTAGAAAGCGAGGTGGGCAAAGGCACGGCCTTCACCGTGACCCTGCCCCTTTTCATCGAAAACCAACCCGGTTCTAAAAAGCAAGGTGAAACGCATCCTGGGGGAAAGGGGGTTTGACGTAAAAGCCCGCCCGGTCGCAGAGAGGGGGAGAGGAAACCTTTTTGATGACGAAAGAAATCAATCCTCGAGGGTTGATTTCTCCACGGGGGACTTAAGGGCCAGATTCTTATTTCATTTGAGAATTACATCCCGCTTAGAGTCGTAGAGCATAGAAAGGGGCGGCCCTTTGAGGTCGCCCTTTGTGTTTTCAGGATGTTTAAATCTTTTTGAGAAATCCTGCGCCGCCGATGACTTCGCCGGATGTGTTTGTTAATGGAAAATAGCGGATCTCGATGGTCATCTTGTGTGGTTTGGAGAGCTCGAGAACGAATGTCGCGGGCTCTGGGCGCTGGCTTATGGTTTCACGGATCTTGTTGAGAAAACCCTCCGGGTCGTCGAAGAACCGGGTCGCGAAATTGATCAGAGGAATCTCCGGTTTATTCATGAAATCCTCGGGCTTCATGCCAGACCAGGAGGCTAACGACTTGTTTACAAACAGGATGCGATCGTCAGCCTGGCGTTCTCCCAAGCCCTCGACATAGAACCCCTCCTCCAACTGGTTGGCGATAGCTTGAAACAAGGGCAGGCTCACGAGTTGAACGAGTTCCATGGCCTTAGCTGGTAGCCCGCGATGACGTATCTCTACAGTCTGGTTAGGGGTGCCCAGCGATAAATCTTCGACCTGTAGGGAAAGGGCCTACAAGAGCTGGGCCGGGGTTACATACCCTAGACCTACTAGATACTCGCCCAGCAAGATATTGGGGTGGTTCATCTGCATCCGCCGGGCCTCGTTTACCTGCGAGAAATTGATAAATCCTAAGTCCACCAGAATCTCACCGATCAGCCGACGTCCTTCAGCTTCCATCGCTTCCTCCGAAAGAACAAGTCTCCAGCTGACAACATCATAACCATTTTTGTGTGTTATTGTCAAGGTGGGTTAAGGGATTGTTAAACTCACCATAAAAAAGGCTTTCACTCTCATGAATCCTCCCGCTCACCGCAGGAGTTTTTCGAACTCCTCCTCAGATAGAACCTTAACGCCTAGGGAATTCGCTTTAGCTAATTTGGATCCGGGCTCTTCTCCTACCACTAAGTAATCTGTCCTCTTCGATACGCTGTCAGAGGTTCGACCTCCTAAGGCGATAATTTTTTCAACGGCCTCCTCCCGGGAGTATTTCTCTAGAATCCCGGTGAGGACGAAGGTCTTGCCGGCGAGCTTCTTGGGTTTTCCGGGCTCCCCCTTTTCGACTTTCATCCGCACCCCGGCCTTCCGTAGCTTCTCGATCACCGCGAGGTTGGACTTCCGGGAGAAGAAGTCCGTTACGCTCCCGGCGATGGCCCCTCCCATGCCCGGGATCTCGTCAATCTCCTCGGGCTTCGCCTTGACCAGCTCGTCCAGGGAGGGGAAGCGCTCGGCCAGGACCCGGGCCGCGGTCAGGCCCACATGCCGGATGCCCAGGGCGAAGAGCACCCGCTCGTAGGGCCTCTCTTTGCTGGCCTCGATCCCGGCCAGGAGGTTCGAGGCGGACTTCTCGCCCATCCGCTCCAGGGATAGCAGGTCCTTTATCTTCAGGGAATAGAGGTCTCCGTAGTCATGGACCAAGCCCTTGTCCACCAGGGTTTCGACCATCACCCAGCCCAGCCCCTCGATGTCCATCCCCGCCCGGCAGGCGAAGTGGTCCAGGGTCCGCTTGAGCTGAGCCGGGCAGGCCACGTTCTCGCAGCGCCAAGCCACCTCCTCCTCGTCCCGGCGCAGTTTACCCCCGCAGTCCGGGCAGGCCTCGGGCATCCGGAAGGTCTTTTCCCGTCCGGTGCGCTTCTCGGTAAGTACCCGCACCACCTTGGGGATGATTTCCCCGCCCTTCTCGATGACCACCCTGTCCCCGACGCGGATGTCCTTGCGCTTGATCTCGTCCTCGTTATGCAGGGTGGCCCGGGAGACGGTCGTGCCCGAGAGCTCCACGGGGTCCAACTCCGCGGTGGGGGTGACCACGCCGGTGCGGCCCACGCGGAGGACGATGGCCTTGAGGGTGGTCACGGCCTCCCGGGCCGGGAACTTGTAGGCCACGGCCCAGCGGGGCTCCTTGGCGGTCTGGCCCAGCCTGGCCTGCTGGTCGAAGCGGTTGACCTTCAGGACCATGCCGTCGATGTCGTAGTCCAGGCGGTTCCGCTTTCCCTCCCATTCGTCGCAATAGGAGACGGCCTCCTCCAGGCTCTTGCACAGGCGGATATGAGGGTTCACCCTGAGCCCGGCCTGCTTTAACGCCGTAAGGGTCTCGTAATGGGTCGCGTACTTCTTGCCCGGGGGTTCGGCCACGCCATAGACGAAGAGGTCCAGGGGCCGCGCAGCCACGAGCGTGGGGTCGAGGAGCTTCAGGCTTCCGGCCGCGGCATTGCGTGGATTGGCGAAAGCGGGCTCCCCGCTCCGCTCCCGCTCCTCGTTAAGCCGCTCGAAGCCCTTACGGGGAAGGTAGACCTCGGCCCTGGCCTCCACGTTCAAAAGCGAAGGGTTCTTGGGGGAAAGAGAGAGGGGTAGGGAGCGGATGGTCCGGAGGTTGGCTGTGATGTCGTCGCCTCTGACACCGTCCCCCCGGGTGGAGCCGAGCACGAGCGCGCCCTGCTTATAAAGTAGTGACACGGCCACGCCGTCCACCTTGAGCTCCACGACGTATTCGCAGTCCCCGCCCCCCACAAGGCCCTTGCGGACCCGCGTGGCCCACTCCGCAAGCTCCTCCGCGGAATAGACGTTGGCCAGGGAGAGCATCGGGACCTGGTGCGTGACCGTGGTGAACTCGGCCAGGGGCTCCCCGCCCACTCGCTGGGTGGGGGAGTCCGGGGTGACCAGGGAGGTAAAAGCCTCCTCCAGTTCCTTTAGCTCCCGCATGAGCCGGTCGTATTCCGCGTCCGGGATCTGGGGAGCGGCCAGGACGTAGTACAGGTGGTCGTGGGTGCGGATCTCCGCCCTCAGGGTAGCAACCCTCTTTTTGGCTTCTCGGAGGGTCATTCAGCGTTCACGCTTAAGGAGTTTCGTTCCAAGCAAGAGGGCGTTGAAATTGTTAATTGTTCATTTTAAATTTACAATTTACAATATAGAATTATCAATTTGGGGTTCAGATTTTGCGCTTCCCGCCCCGCAGCCTCTCGTAGACCAGGCGCAGGCCCTCCAGGGTCAGGTCCGGGTCGCAATCCGTGATCGTCCGGGAATCCTGGGCGATCAATTCGCACAACCCACCAGTGGCGATGACCTTGGCCATCTTCTTGAGCTCCTTCTGGATGCGGGTCACGACCTCGTCGATCCCGCCGATGGCCCCGTAGTAGACCCCGGAGCGGATGCTCTCGGCAGTGTTGCGTCCAATGACGTTTTTGGGCTTGCCCAGGTCCACGCGGTGGAGCCGGGCGGCGCGGCGGAAGAGCTCCTCGGCACCGGTCTCGATACCCGGGATGATCGCCCCTCCTAGGTACTCCCCCTTTTCCGTGACCACGTCCACCGAGGTGGCGGTCCCGGCGTCCACCACGATGAGGGGGTGCCCGGGATACCGGGCATGGGCAGCCACGGCATTGACCAGGCGATCGGCCCCCACTTGGCGGGGGGTCTCGTAGCGCACGAGGATGCCGGTGTCAGTCTCCCCATCTACCACCAAGGGGTCGAGATGCAGCCGGTTCCTGGCCATCTGGATGAAGGAGCCGGTCAGGGCCGGGACCACCGAGGAGAGGGCGAGGCCGGTGTAGCGCTTGACCTTCTCGGCCTGGGCGATCTGGAACAGGAGCAGCCCGGCTTCATCGGCAGTCATGGAACGGGTTGCCAGACGGTAATGTGCCCGAAGTTGCTTTCCGCGATACAGGCCCAGAACGATTTGTGTGTTTCCGATGTCTACGGTGATAAGCATGGGATCCTTAATAGAAGGGAGGTTCAGGATGACCTCACAAGGAACGGATAGACGTAATCTCTCCGCTGCTCAGGAACGTAACGGAGCCAGAGTCCAGTTTCAGAAGCAGTCGGCCTTCGTTGTCCAGATCGACTACAGTTCCCTCCACAGAAAGCATTCCAGCCCGAACGGTAACCCTCTTTCCAAGAACGGCAGATGCTTGCCGAAGCTCGGTTAGAAGATAGGGAAAGCCAAACTGCTCGAACAAAAGATAAAGGCCCTCTAAGGATTCGAGAAGACTCCTCATCAAGTGAATACGGCTCTGCTCCTGACCCGTCTCGAGACGTAGGGATGTCGCCTGTTCGCGAAATTCCAGAGGAAAATCCTCCGGACCCTGATTGACATTGAGCCCAACTCCCAAAATGAGCGCTAACGGCGAGCTTGCTCCGGTAGCCGTGTTCGTCTCGACCAAGATCCCGCAGACTTTTTTCCCTGCGATGAGGACATCGTTGGGCCATTTGATGGTGCTGGCGAGACTCACTATTTCTTTAATCGTACGCAGAACAGCAAGGGCAGCTACCAGGCTCAGTTTGCTGGCGTCCGCCAGCCTGCCCTTAGGTCGGAGCAAGACCGAAAAGAGAAGGCTGGTGCCGGGCGGGGCATCCCAGGTGCGGCCCAATCGTCCCCGACCCTCGGTTTGCTCCTCAGCCAGGACGACCGTACCCTCGGGCTCTCCTTGCGAAGCCAGGTTCATGAGATAGGTATTGGTCGAAGTCAGTTGTTCAAAAAAGAGCAGGTGCTTGCCCAGATTCTGGGTTTGGAGACCGGATTGGATGTCTTTAGGGTCGAGAGCCTCAAGCATTTCCGATCTCCCGCAGGGTCAGGGAAAGATTTATCGCTGGGGCGGAGTGGGTGAGCGCACCTACTGAGATATAATCCACACCGGTAAGAGCAGTGGCCTGGACGGTCTCCAAGTTTACTCCTCCGGAGACCTCGAGCTCGGTCTTGGTCTCCCGGCTGCGGTTGGAAGCTTCGACCAGGGTCACGACCTCGCGGATTTGATCCAAGCCCATATTGTCTAGGAGCAAGCGGTCTGGGCCGGCGAAAAGGGCTTCGGTGGCCTCGGTCAGGTTACGCACCTCAGCCACCACCTTGGCTCCCTTCCCGTTCAAGCGCTTGATCTTGCGGATGGCGTTACCGATACCGCCGCAAAGCTCGGCATGGTTGCTCTTGATGAGGACCAAGTCATACAGGCCCATGCGGTGGTTGGTACCCCCACCCATGCGCACGGCGTATTTCTCAAGGTAGCGAAGGCCAGGAAGGGTTTTGCGGGTGTCCAAAATCCTGGCCGAGGTTCCCTGGACCTGCTCCACGTACTTGGCGGTTAGGGTCGCCACGCCCGAGAGGTGCTGGAGGAAGTTCAGGGCCACGCGCTCCCCGGCCAGGATAGAGCGGGCCGAGCCCTGGATCTTGACCGGGACATCGCCGTAGCCGACCCGGGAGCCCTCCTGAGCGAGGGCCTCGAATTCCAAAGCCGGATTCACCATCTCAAAAACCAACTTAGCTACGGGGAGGCCCGCGAGGACGGCATCTTCCTTAGCCATGATGAGAGCCAGGGCCTGAGCCTGCTTGGGGATCGTCAACCGGGAGGTGATATCGCCTTTGCCGATGTCTTCTTTTAGGGCCAAACGCACCAAGGCGCGAATCTTTTCTATGTTCAAGCTCATCGTCTCGCCCTCGCTTTTGGTCTGGCTTTGTCTTCTTGGGACCTCAGGGTCAGGAGCTCGTCGCGCAGGAGCGCAGCCTTCTCGAAGTCCAAGGCCTTGGCGGCCTCCTTCATCTCCTTCTCCAGGAGGCTGAGCATCTCCTCGCGGTCCAGTTCACCGGCCAGATAACGCTCGCGCTTCTCGGCCACGACAGTCTGCTTGACATCGGCCACCGTCGTGGTGCGCAGGACATCCTGCACGGATTTCACGATGGAGGCCGGAATGATGCCGTGCTCGTCGTTAAACCTCCTCTGGGCCTCACGGCGGCGCTCGGTTTCCTGGATGGCCTTCTGCATGGATTCAGTGAGGTGGTCGGCGTACATCACGACTTCGCCCTCGATGTGACGTGCGGCCCGGCCGGCGATTTGGATGAGTGAACGCTCAGAACGGAGGAAACCCTCCTTGTCTGCATCCAGGATAGCGACCAGGGAGACCTCGGGGAGGTCCAGGCCTTCCCGCAGAAGGTTGATGCCTACCAGGATATCGAACTCGGCCAGGCGCAAACCGCGTAGGATCTCAACCCGCTCCAGGGCGCCTATCTCCGAATGCATCCAGCGGACCCGCAGGCCCATCTGGACCAGGTAATCGGCCAGGTCCTCGGCCATTCGCTTGGTGAGCGTCGTGACTAGTGTGCGCTCGTTACGAGCCACGCGTTCCTTAATTCGGGAGATCAGGTCGTCAATCTGCCCCTGGATCGGTCGTACAACTATACGGGGGTCAATGAGGCCGGTGGGGCGGATGATTTGCTCCACGACTACGCCACCTGACTTCCGGAGCTCATAGTCCGCGGGGGTGGCTGAGACATAGATGACCCGGTTCACCAGGCTTTCGAACTCTTCGAAACGCAGGGGACGGTTGTCCAGGGCCGAGGGCAGGCGGAACCCATACTCCACGAGGGTCTCCTTGCGAGAACGATCCCCGGCATACATGCCGTGGATCTGGGGCACGGAGACGTGGGACTCGTCGATGAACAGCAGGAAATCCTTAGGAAAGAAGTCAAGAAGACAGAAGGGCCGCTCCCCGGACTTACGGCCGGAAATGTGTCGGGAGTAATTTTCAATTCCAGAGCAATAACCGATCTCGCGCATCATCTCCAAATCAAAGTGGGTACGCTGTTCCAAGCGCTGGGCTTCGAGGAGTTTGCCCTGGGCGCGGAGCTCGGCACAGCGCTCCACCAGCTCGGCCCGGATGGAGCGGATAGCTTCCTCCAGACGGGGGTAGGAGGTGACGAAATGCTTGGCGGGATACACGGCCACCCGGTTGCGTTCAGCGATCACCTCGCGGGTCAGGAGGTCAAGCTCGGAAACTTTCTCCACCTGGTCGCCGAGGAATTCCACACGCAAGCCGGTCTCTTCGTCTGCGGGATGGATCTCCACGGTTTCCCCACGCACGCGAAAGGTGCCCCGGGGTGTATCCATGTCGTTCCGGGTGTAGTGCATGTCCACGAGGCGCTGGAGCAGGGCGTCGCGCTCCAGGGCCTGACCTTTCTCAACGAGGACGATGAACTCCCGCCACTCGTCAGGAGAGCCGATGCCGTAGATGCAGGAGACCGAGGCCACGATGACGACATCCTGACGCTCCAGGAGAGCCGAGGTGGCCCGGAGCCGGAGGCGGTCAATCTCGTCGTTGATCGAGGCGTCCTTGGCGATGTAGGTGTCGGTGGTGGGCACGTAGGCCTCGGGCTGGTAGTAGTCGTAGTAGGAGATAAAGTACTCCACAGCATTGTGGGGGAAGAAGCCTTTGAACTCTCCGTAGAGCTGGGCGGCCAGGGTCTTGTTGTGGGACATGACCAGAGTGGGCTTGTTCACACGGGCGATGGCATTGGCCATGGTAAAAGTTTTTCCGGAGCCGGTGACCCCGAGCAGGACCTGGTGCCGGTCCCCGCGGAGGAGGCCCTCGGTCAACTGCCGGATAGCCTCGGGTTGGTCGCCCTGGGGCTGGTAATCGGAAACGAGCTGGAAGCAGTCTGCCATAACACATAATTGTAGCCCAGATGGAAAGGAAAATCAAGATATTAAGAAGGCTCGGCGAGGTTTTTCGAGACGATGAATTTATTTTTGGGGGCTCAGAGCGGGTCCAGCCAGTAGAGTTGTTGATCAGATCGAGGATATCGACGAACTCCCCTCCGGCGTCTTCGCCAGCATGGCTTGACAAAAAGGCTTTTTCAAGGTTAACTATTACCGCATAAAAGCCGGCTTGGTCACTGCGACCAAGAAGATGGTGGTCGTCAGGTAACCTTTAACCAAATAAACAGAGCCCTCCGATTTTCGGAGGGCTCTGTTTATTTTCGGGTCGAAGGTCAGGCAGCGACTTTCTCTAAGAATTTGTCGGTCAGGCTGAAGAGCTCGTCCGGGGTGAAGGGTTTAGGCATGTAGTCGTTGGCACCGCGCTGAACGGCGTCCACCGCGGTGTCGATCGAGGCGTAGCCCGTGACCACGGCCACCGGGAGGTTCGGCCAGTGCTTCTTCAGGGTGGAGAGTAAGTCCAGGCCGTTTACGTCCGGGAGCCTCATGTCCAGGAGAACGAGGTCGAACTTCTGGGAGAGGATATGGCTCAGGGCTTCCTTCCCGGTGAAGGCCGCCTCCACCACGTAGTCCCGGCGGGAGAGGGCCTTGCGCACGCTGTTCACGACCACGGGCTCATCGTCCACGACCAGAATCCGGCGAGGCGCGGGGGATTTCTTCTGGAAGTACCAATAGCCCAGGGTGGGCATGTCCGACCGTCCGAGCGCAGCTACGTAGTCCTCGGTGGTCGCCTCGGCCACCTCCTTGGCGCTGAACGGCATGTCCACGTCGATGGCGTCCGCAGTCAGTACGGAGAGGTCCGGTTTGCGGGCGAAGGCTTTCTTGCGCTCAGCCACCACGATCGGGCACTCCTCGGTCTGGCAGATGCCCTTCTTCTCGAACTTCTTGCAGCTCCTCTGGCCCAGGGAGCAGAGGCCCTTGGGCAGCAGGACGTCCGGGATGGCGTGGGCCTTGGGAATCCCTGAGGAGGTCAGGTTCTCCACGTAGGCCGGGGAGGTTGCCTTAGCCACCTCGCGAGCGCTGAACGGCATATCCACGTCGATGATTCCGTCGTCCAGGAGGTCAGTGGGTTTCTCGGTCTTCTCCGGCCGGGGATTTTCTTTAGGAAGGGGCTTGTCCTCGATGATTTTCTCCACGGCCCCGGCCAGCTCGTCCGGTGTGAAGGGTTTGGGAAGGTAATTGGAGGCGCCGTTCTGGGTGGCCTCAACCGCGGTAGCGATGGAGGCGTAACCCGTGACCATTAGGACCGGAACCTCGGGCCATCGTTCCTTCACGATCTTCAGTAGCTCCATGCCGCTTGTCTGGGGCATCATCAGGTCGGCGATGATCAGGTCATAGTCGTTCTTCTCGCCGATGAGCTGGAGGGCGTTCTCCACGGTGAGCGCCTGATCCACCTGGTGGCCTTTCCGGCCCAGGATCTTCTCCACGCTCTGACACACCGTCTTCTCGTCGTCCACCACCAGGATTTTGGTTGATTTTGTCTCCGCCTGCTTCATTTTACTGCTCCTTTCTTTCACTAATTAAGGTTTATTGGTTTATGAGTCCGTTTCCACTAACTATGATAGTGCATATATCGTGCCAAAATTCACAAGGCATGATATAATGATTTATAACATATTGTTATAGAAGTTGTTATAGTTTATATTTAATATAATACATATCCCATATTTCCTTTAGCACGTATAAATTTCATATACATCTGAGCTGGTTATTGTCTCGCAACAGTGGAAAAAAGTCAGTTTGTAACATATGATATTGTAAATGGTTGCGATTCTTTGGACTAAACTGAATGCCAGTTATATGCACTAAAAGTACAAAATATACACCTGAACTGTTGATGTTATCTATTAATCTGCAATAGGGTTAAACGATAGAGCCCCGATCAATGATCGGGGCTCTATCGTGAAAGACTATCTCAGCCTTTTTTGTCTGACCTAATTTGGTACTTTCTCATTAAAGCCTGGAAGTTCGGCCTTTGAATTCCCACGTCCTGAGCGGCCCGGGTGACGTTCCAGGAGTTTCGCTCCAGGGCCTCCAGGACGAAGTCTTTCTCAAGCTCGGCCACGGCCTTCTCCCGGATCTGTTTCTTCAAGGCCAGGAACTCCCGGTTGGTCCTGGGCAGCAGGACATCGCTGGGAAGCTCCTTTCTGGTGACCGTGGAGGGAAGATGCCGGGGCTCCAGGACCTCTCCCTCGCAGGAGATCACAGCCTGCTCTAAGGCGTTCTCCAGCTGTCGGACGTTCCCCGGCCAGTGGTACTCCCCGAGGAGCCGCAGGGCTCCCTCGGAGATTTCGGTAATCTTCTTTCCGCTCCTCTCCCCGAGCTTGTGCAGGAAGTGGTAGGCCAGAAGAGGGATATCCTCCTTGCGCTCCCGGAGCGGGGGGATGATGATGGGGAAGACGTAGAGGCGGTAGAAGAGGTCCTCCCGGAAGGTCCCTTCGGCGACTATCTTCTCCAGGTCCCGGTTGGAGGCCGCGAGGAGGCGCACGTCCACGGCGATGAGCTTCGTTCCCCCCACCCTTCGGAAGGCTTTCTCCTGGATGACCCGCAGGAGATCCACCTGGGTGGAGAGCTTCATCTCACCGATCTCGTCAAAGAGGAGGGTCCCGCCATCAGCCAGCTCAAAACGACCTTTCTTTTCGGCCACCGCCCCGGTGAAAGCTCCTTTCTCCTGACCGAAGAGCTCGGCCGGGAGAAGGGACTCCGGGATGGCCGCGCAATTCATCGCGACGAAAGGTTTATCCTTACGCGGGCTGAGTTCGTGGATCGCCCGCGCAACGAGTTCTTTGCCGGTCCCGCTCTCCCCGATGATGAGCACCGTGCTTGGGGTGGGAGCGACTTTTTCGATTAGGCGATACACTTCCTGCATCTTCGGGCTCTTCCCGATGAGTCCGCAGAATTCCGTCCGACCCTCACTCCCGGACTTGGCTTCCAGGATGAGCTTCCGCTTGTCCCAGGCCTTGCGGGCCACGGCGGCCAGCTCGTCCGGGGTGAAGGGTTTGGGCAGGAAGTCGTAGGCCCCGAGCTTCATGGTCTCGACGACCGAAGGGATCGTAGGGTAGCCCGTGATGACCACCGGGACGATGTCCGGATAGCGGATGGTCAGGGTCTCCAGGAGCTCCATCCCGCTCATCTCGGCCATCTTCAAGTCCGTGAACAGGAGGTCGAAGGGTTCCTGGGCCAGAAGCGAAAGAGCCTCCCGGCCCGAGAGGGCGTACCTCGTCTCATACCCCTCGCGGGTCAGGATCTTCTCTGCGGCCTTGCAGATGGAAAGCTCGTCGTCTACGACCAAAGCCTTAGGTTTGTTCATAAGACCAAATTCGGGCGGTTACTTTAAGTTTTTCTCGTAAAAAAGGCCGCAAAAGCGTAGTTACGCGGACAGACCACATTATGTCTAATCGGGGGAGGCGTGGAAAGGCCTATGAAACTTAAAAGGGTTTGCCGAGATATTCACGAGATACTCACGCGATACTCTCGCGCTCTCCACCCTCGTTTGACGAAAAATCGTCACTTACGCCCCCTAACTTAAAGTAAGTAGAAATTCTTCGTAATATGTTTGTAAGTGGCTTAATGAAAATAAAAAAAATGAAAGCGGCGATAATTCATCGAAAAATACCCAAAAGAGCAAGACATTTTGGGACCACAAAATATAATATCACAGGCGAAATAGGAATCCAGGCTAAAAGCCAATACAACCCTATTTCACTTGAAGATAATACTTTCTCGGTTCGATTGAACCATAGCGCGATAAGGTATAAAGGTGTGGCAACATATGAAACATGTGAAATCCAAGAAAGGTATTGAAAAATAATGTTATGGGGGGTACCAACGAAACCCAAAAAGGCTAAACATATCCACAAAATGAGGAAAATGTTTGCACTGATAAAAAACTTCCTGACTCTACCTGAAGGCATTTTTTAACCTTCTGCTCCGCTTTGCTCAGAAAGACGACAAGGACTCAGAATGGCTGCCTTAGGCGTCCTACCCCCTAATCCTCAGGCTCTTTGCTTTCCGTGGGCAGGGTGATGATGATTGTGGTGCCCTTGCCCGGAGAGCTCTCCACCCTCAGGGTGCCGTGGTGGCGTTCCACGATGCCGTAGGCGATGGAGAGGCCCAGTCCGGTGCCCGTGCTTTTGGTGGTGATGAAGGGCTCGAAGATCTTGTCCTTGATGTCCTCCGGGATGCCCGTTCCGGTGTCCTTGAAACTTACCTCAACCTTGCTCTCTCCGGGGACGTTCCGGGAGGCGATGGCGATCTCCCCGCCCTGGGGCATGGCCTCGGAGGCGTTGAGCACGATGTTCAGGAAGACCTGCTGGATCTGGTCCTGGTCGGCCATGACCGGGAGGAGTTCCGGGTCCAGAGCCTTGGTGATCTTGATGTTCCGGAAGCTGGCCTGGTTCTCGATCAGGGAGAGGACCCGTTCCACGACCTGGTTCAAATTCAGGGACTGCTTGAGGGGCTTGGTCTGACGCCCGAAATCCAGGAGGCCCTTCACGATCTTCCGGCAGCGCAGGGTCTCGTTCACGATAGTCTGGACGTCCTCCCGCCGGGGGTCGTCTCCGGGGAGGTCCTCTAGCATCAGGCTGCTGTTGGTCAGGATCCCGGTCAGAGGGTTGTTGATCTCATGGGCCACGCCCGCGGCCAGTTTCCCGATGGAGGCCAGCTTCTCGGTCTGGAAGAGGTGGGCCTGCATGGCCTTGATCTGCTCGGTGCGCTCCGCGACCTTGTGCTCCAGGCTCTGTCCCCACTCCTCGATCTCCCGGTTCGCCCGGTCCAGCTCCGCGGTCATCCGGTTGAAGCATTCCGCCAGATAGCCGAACTCGTCCCGCGAGGGGATGTTCACCTTCTGGGAGTAGTCTCCGTCCGCGATTCCCCGGGCGGCCCGTGCCATCTCGCGGATGGGCTTGGACCAGCGCTCGGCGATGGCGATGGCCACCCAGGTGACCAGGGCGACTCCGACGAAAGCGATGCCCAGGAAGATCCACAGGGTGTGCCAGAGGCTGTCCCGGAAGGGGCGCTCCAGGATGCCGACGTAGAGCATTCCGATGGTTTTGCCCTCGAGGTCCTGGATGGGCTTGTAGGCCGCGAGGTACCAGTCGTTCACTACGAAGGCCCGGCCCCGCCAGATGAGACCCCGGTCCAGGACCTCATCGGCCACCTCCGCTGAAACCCGGGTGGTGAGTGCCCGACTTCCGTCGGCGTTCTTCACGTTGGTGGAGATGCGCACATCGTTCTGGAAGATGGTGACCGTGCCCAGCTCTTTTCCGTTATAAGTCCCCTCTTTGAATATGGTCTGTTTGATCTTGTCCACAATCTCCTCGTTCCGGTTCAGGAGCACGCCCCCGTACAGTCCGCCCAGGAGGCGGCCGTCGTAGGAGTACACCGGGGCCGCGGCCTTGAGCATCATCCCTGCGGTCTCGCGGGTCGCCTGGGTGGGCCGGGCGCGGGGCGTGGGGGTGAACTCCATGTAGGCCTGACGGACGAGGTCCTCGGATTCCCGAGCCAGTTCCTCCTGGGGCTCGATCACGGTCCCCTCCTGAGGCTGGCCGGAATGCAGGGCCTGGGCCAGGAGCTGGTCCCGGGACTGGTCGTCTCCCCGGACAGCCGGGCTCCGGACCCGGTAGAGGACCCTGCCCGAGACGTCGGTCACGCTCAGGACGTCCAGGCGCTCGGCCCAGCGGATGCGCTCCATCTCCATGGAGAGGTTGGTGGTGTCGCCGGTGGAGAGGAACAGGATGAGGGTCCTCCGGGTGGCGTTGATCCGGATGGCATCACGGACCCGGTCCAGGGAGTTGGTGTAGATCTCCCGGGCGGAGTTGAGGTCCGAGATGACCTGGTTCTGAGCCTGATGGATGACCTGGCTCTGGATCATCCGGATCCCGACCAGGGAGATGATCAGGGAGGGGATGAGGATGACGATGGAGAAGCTGGTGATCAGCCGGCGGCGGATCGAGGGCTTGACGGCCCCGGTGACCGGGGACCTGTGGTTCGATCCCGTGGTCCCTGACCCGCGCTCACGATCTGGGCGCGGGTCGGAGTTCGGGGTCGCGTTTTTGGTCATCATTGAATTAGCTTACCATAAGGCGGACGGAAACGTCAAGGGCAGGGGTTGACAGAAGCCTCTTGAATGGGTTACACTGATAGCACACAACGGATATGACTTCCTTCCCCCAGCTTTCCCGGCAGGCCCTGATCGCCTCGATGCAGAAGGCGCATGCCGAGTTTTTATCCCTGGTCGAGAGGCTGACCCCGAAGGAGGCCGGCCGGGTCGGCGTGACCGCGCAGTGGTCGTTGAAAGAACTCCTCGCCCACATGGTGGGCTGGCATCACGAGGCCATGAAACGCATTCCGGAGCTGGTCCAGGAAGGCAAAGACAAGTCCTACGATGTCCAGGCGATGAACAGGAAGTTCGTGGAGACCCTGAAGGAGATGCCCTGGGGGCTCTTGCTCCGGGACTTGCGCAACCTGCACTCCGGCCTGGTCGAGATGGCCAACGAGGTCCCGGAGAAGTTTCTGGACCCCAAGAGCGGGATCTACAAATGGCTGTACCAAGTGGGCTGCGGACATTACCGGGAGCACCTCGAGGCGGCGAGAAAGTGGGTCGCGCAGCTTAAATCCCAACGCCAGAACAAGGAGGACATCCCATGAAGGTCGGAGCCCGGAACCAGATTCTCGGCAAGGTCACCGCGATCAAGAAGGGGGACGTGATGTCCTTGATCAAGTTCACGATCCCCAGGGAGTCCCGGATGGCCGCGGTCATCACCACCGAGTCCCTGAACGAGATGAAGCTCAAAAAGGGGGACCAAGTCGGCCTGTTCGTCAAGGCCGTGCATGTCCTGCCCGTGACGCTCAAGTAAAGATATCCTAAGGATAGGCGGGATCTCTTGGTCCCGCTTATTTCGTTTTCCGACCCGTCCCTCAGGTTTCTTTTTCACGGTTTCGCACCTTGACATTGCCAGGCGCAAGGCCTATAATTAAGGGACAAAAAAGAAGCGCATTTAACATTGCAGGGGATCGGGGACTCCACGCCCTGCGCCCGGAGAAACCCTAAAGGGATAGGAGGAAGGAAGGAATGAAAGCGTTCAAGGTTTTCTGTTTCGGGCTGGTCCTGCTCACCCCGCTTTGGGCGTCCGCCGGCTGGTTCCTCCAGAGCTCCGGCACGACCTATCGGATTTACTCCATCTGTTTCCCGGTCAATGCTACGACCGGATATGTCGTCGGGGACGGTGGCGTCATCCGGAAGACCACCAACGGAGGCGCGAACTGGGACACCCTGAACGCGGGCATATACAACCAGTTTCTCTCGGTCAATTTTCCGGTGGATGCCTCCACGGGATATGTCTCGGGGAACGCCGGCAAGATCCTCAAGACCACGGACGGGGGCGCGGCCTGGGACTCTCTGATCTCGGGGACCACCCAGACCCTCAGCGGAGTGGATTTCCCGGGCGGGGTCACGACCGGATATGTTGTCGGGGGTTCCGGCACCATCCGGAAGACCACCAACGGGGGCGCGTCCTGGGTCGCCCAGACCTCGAACACCACCAATTATCTCTACGGCGTGTATTTTCCGGTGAACGCCTCCACCGGATATGTCGTCGGGGACGGTGGCGTCATCCGGAAGACCACCAACGGGGGCACGAACTGGGCCACCCAGACGCCGGGCATCAACAATAACATGCGGTCGGTCTACTTCCCAGTCGATGCCACGACCGGGTATATCGTGGGGTCGACCGGCGCCGTCATCAAGACCACGAACGGGGGCGCGAACTGGACCCAGCAGTATCCGAGCACCAACGCCGAGCTCGAGTCCGTGTATTTCCCGGGGAACGCCACCACCGGCTATATCGTGGGGTCGAGAGGTACCATCCTGAGGACCACAAACGGGGGCACGGGATGGGTCTACGAATACACCGACACTACCTATTATCTCCTGGACGTCCAGTTCCCGGTGGACGCCCAGACCGGGTATGCCACGGGGATGAATGGAATCATCCTGAAGACCTTGAATGGGGGCGGAGTGGAGGAGAATCCCGGTCAAGTCGGCCCCTCAGGCCAGACCGGTCAAGCGCTCAGGGTCACCCCCAATCCCTTCGTCTCCTATGCTGCCCTTCCCGGGCATGAGGCCGAGCACTTCAACCTCTACGACATCTCGGGCCGGAAGGTCGGAGCTTATCGGGGCGACCGGATCGGGGATAAGCTGGTTCCGGGGGTCTATTTCCTCCGGCCCGAAAACGGATCGGCCAGGCCCATCCGCATCGTAAAGGTCCGGTGAACTTTGCGTTCCACTAAATAAGGGAGGTTTGAGATGAAAGCGTTCAAGGTTTTCTGTTTCACGGGTCTGCTGCTCACCCCGCTTTGGGCCTCCGCCGGCTGGGTGAGGCAGACCTCGGGGACGACCACCTGGCTTTACTCGGTTTGCTTTCCGGTGGATCCCACCACCGGGTACGTCGTGGGAGGGTACATCTCCAACACCATCCTGAAGACCACGGACGGGGGCGCGAGCTGGAACAGGCAGGCCCCTCAGGACACCACCAAACCCTTTTACTCGGTCTGTTTCCCGGTCAATGTGCAGACCGGGTATGCCGTGGGCAGGAGCGGGATCATCGAAAAAACGACGGACGGCGGGGCCAGCTGGTCGGACCAAGTCTCGGGTACGGCCCAGCCCCTGTACACAGTCTGCTTTCCGGCGGATGACCAGACCGGGTATGCCGGAGGGTGGTCCGGCGTCATCCTCAAGACCACGGACGGCGGGGCCAGCTGGGGGAGCCTTCCCACGGCTGCCAGTTGGGTGACAGCGGTTAATTTCCCGGCCGATGCCCAGACCGGATACGTTGTGGGAGGGAGCGGAATGATCCTGAAGACCACGGATGGCGGGACGAGCTGGACGAGCCAGTCTTCAGGCACCCCCTATGTCCTTCGCTCCGTGCATTTCCCGGTGAACGACCAGACCGGGTATGCCGTAGGAGACTCCGGGACGATCGTGAAGACCACCGATGGCGGGGCGAACTGGTCGGGCCAAACGTCGGGCACGGCCGTTCAGCTCAACGGGGTCCACTTTCCCGCGGATGCCCAGACCGGGTATGCCGTCGGGTCTGGCGGCACTATCCTCAAGACCACGGATGGAGGAGCGAGCTGGGCCGCCCAAACCTCGGGGACGGGTAGCATACTTCAAGGAGTCCATTTCCCGGCCGATGCCCAGACCGGATACGTCGTGGGAGGAGGCGGGTGGATTCTGAAGACAACGGATGGAGGGGTGGGGGTGGAGGAAACAGAAGGCAATAAGCAGTTGGCAGAAGGCAGGATAGCCGTACGGCCTAATCCCTTCGTCTCCTATACCACCCTTCCCGGCCATGAGGCCGAGCGATTTGCCCTCTACGACGTCTCCGGGCGGAAGGTCGGGTCCTACAAGGGCGACCGGATCGGGGAGGGGCTGGCTCCGGGGGTGTATTTTCTCAGGCCCAGCACGGGGAACGCAAGACCTGCCCGGGTGGTAAAACTCAGGTAGCCGGATCGTTGGAAGGATAGGCGGGATCGCATGATCCCGCCTATCTCGCTTTCCAACCCATCCCTCAGCCTCCTTTTCACGATTTCGCACCTTGACATTTCTAGGCCCATGGCCTATAATGAAGGGGCAAAACAGAAACGTCTTTACCGGGATTTGGGATCAGGGACTTCACGCCACGCCCCCAAAGAAATCCAAATGGATAGGAGAAAGTCACCATGAAGTTGTTAACGTTATCCCGTTTCGCGCTCTGCGTTTTCTGCGGAGCAAGCATTTTCGTCGTGCCCGGCCTCGCCTCAGCGGGGTGGGTGAGGCAGACCTCGGGGACGACCAAAAATCTTAACGCGGTCCAGTTTCCCGTGGATGCCCAGACAGGGTACATCGTTGGGGGTTCGGTGTCAGGCGGTGGCAATGTGATCTTGAAGACGACCGACGGCGGAGCCACCTGGGTGCCCCAGGTTCCTCCCGACACGACCCTGGCGCTCTGGAGCCTTGATTTTCCTGTGAATGCGGACACGGGCTGGGTGGTCGGAGGCTCAGGGTCGAGCTGCGCTCTTTTTGAGACGACCAACGGCGGGGCGCACTGGTTCTATCAAGACATCAGTTCCGGCATACTTTTGGGAGTCGACTTCCCCGTGGACAACCAGACGGGATGTGTCGTGGGGGTAGGGGGGATGATCGCGATTACGACCGACGGCGGTTCCCACTGGAACTACCCCTCTTCGGGCACTTCGAAACGGCTGTACTCCGTGGACTTCCCGGCGGATGCCCTGACCGGGTATGCCGTGGGGGACAGCGGCACCGTCCGCAAGACCACCGATGGCGGGGCGACCTGGTTCGCTCGGGACCCGGGCCCCAACTATGATTTTTACTCCGTCCATTTCCCCGTGGATGCTCAGACCGGTTATACGGTGGGGTGGGATGGCATCACGTATAAGACCACGAATGGGGGTACCGACTGGGTCTCCCAGAACCCGAGCGTAGAGGTGGACCTGCATTCGGTTTATTTCCCCGTGGATGCCTTCACCGGGTATGCCGTAGGGTGGCCGGTCCAGCCCAATAACATCGTGAAGACCACGGATGGAGGAGCTTACTGGGACACCCTGACCTCGGGCACGAACCTTAACCTTAACTCGGTCCATTTCCCCGGAAATGTGATGACCGGGTACGCCGTGGGAGATTCCGGCACGATCCTGAAGACCACGGACGGCGGAGGGGTCGGGGTGGAAAACGGCAGGGATCAGGGATTAGGGATCAGGGATCAGGCCTATCGGGCCTTTCCCAACCCGTTCACTTCCTATGCCACCCTTCCCGGCCATGAGGGAGAACGTTTCACCCTTTATTACATCTCAGGGCGGAAGGTCGGGACTTATCGGGGCGACCGGATCGGGGAGGGGCTAGCACCGGGGGTGTATTTCCTCAGGCCCAGCGCGGGGAACGCAAGACCTGTCCGGGTGGTAAAGCTCAGGTAGCTGAATAGTTGGATTCTTAATAAAGAGAGGCCCGGTCGCAAGCCCGGGCCTCTCTCTTTCATTGCCCAATCAAGGGCCTTACGGGATGATGACGTCTCCCCGGTCCATGAGTGCGCTGCGCCCGCCGTCCACGCGGATGTAGCGGCCCTTGGCCGAGAACTCCCACCCGGTGTGGCCGCCCGTGAAGGTGAAGGTCCCCAGGCCTCCGTCGAGGTAGATCTGGTGCTTGTAGAAGCGCTTGAGGATCTTCCGGGACTGCGGGATCTGCATGGACCAGAGGTCCACCATGGAGCCGATCGGGAGCGGGACCCAGGTCGCGGTGGCCTCGCCGGGCCCCGGTCCGGGGGCGACGGCGAAACCCGGCAGCTCGACTGGCATGGGCCAGACGGGTGGGTCGGCGACCATGGTCATTCCCGCGTCGCGCATCAGGGTGTTGACCCAGATGTAGGCGGTGATCCCGGTCCAGCGGATCTCGGCAGAGGTCTCGGGGTCGGTGGAGCCCATCAGGACCGCGAAGTCCTCCCAGGCCTGGCGCTGCGCCGGGCTCGGGAAGCCCCATTCGCGGGCGACGTGGATCAGGTTGCGGCGGACCGCGATCTGGCGGAAGGTCTGGGGATTGGGCGGGATGACGAAGGTGCGCGCGTAGTGGATGCCCCTCCAGATGGCCAGGACGAGGCCCTGGGCGAAGCGCCCGCGGGCGTCTACCGAATGGATGGGTGCTCTGAGTTTCATTTTTTCTCACCTCCTTTCTCTTTTTTGGTTTTGGAGGAGGGCTCCTATGATCTCGTCATGCTGAACTCGTGACCTTTGGGCACGTAGGGGTTATAGGGGAGAGGCTCCCCTATGTCTGGGGGGTGCTCAGCGAGTCCGAAATTTCAAGGACGAGCGCCGAAGGGGGGCTTGCCCCCTTAGCGGAAGTGCCGCACAGAAAAGCCTATAGTTAGAAGTTAATTGATGGTGCGGCGCTTGTTTCAGCATCTCTCGTTCTCCATCTATTATGATGTTTTCTACAGCTGAAAGTTGCCCCGGAATAAACTTTATTTCAGGGCAACCTTGACAGGGGTTCGGGGGTCTGATATAATATTAAACGCTGGCATCCGCGCAGGGGAGACCTTGTTGTGGAGAGTTACATGTACCCGGCATGTGGCTCAGCCAGCATTTTGCTTTTCCCCGCTTTGCAAAAGAGGAGGAGGGATTGGTTGAACCCTTGACTTACCTCCTGGTATCTGCTAAAATACCCCCATAATTTAAAAGCCCTATCCCATGTCCAACAAGGCATTTAACGAGGCTTTCGAGCGCGTCAAACACCTGGCCGAGACCTTCCAGGCCCAGGAGCAGGCCTACCATGCCCCGGAGTACAAGGAAGCCGAGGTCCGAAAAGACTTCATTGACAAGTTTTTCATCGCCCTTGTGACCCGGCCCCCTAGAACTGGTCCAGGTAGTGTGTTACAATTTTAGCCTGGATCGAGATGGGAAAACCCCTTTCTGGGAGGTCAGAGATGGCGCAGAAGCAGTACCGTCCCGAAGAGATCATCG
>Ga0315279_10001695_pt1 | contig 35894 bp, 29 predicted proteins | sample YL17G06_20_MG_FD_203694 | JGI IMG/M metagenome (GOLD analysis project Ga0315279, IMG submission 203694) | Sediment microbial communities from Yellowstone Lake, YNP, Wyoming, USA - YL17G06_20 | ecosystem: Environmental > Aquatic > Freshwater > Lake > Sediment | place: USA: Wyoming | collected...
CAACGGTAGCCTCCTGGAGATTCTTAGGTTTCGTCACCTTGGGAATACCCCAGCGCTACCGTTGTTTCAATAAATCCCCTCTATTCCCGGAAGAACCGAAATACGGCGGTTGGACATGGATGCTCATGATGTTCTCCATGAACACGTGCATCCCCATGTTCTTCCTCGGGCCCATCGGGCAGGGGCTCGGCCTGAACTTCTGGCAGGCGCTGTGGGGATCTCTCATCGGCAACCTCGCGGCAGTCATCGTCATGTGGCTGAACGGGGTCGTCGGTGTGAGGCACGGGCTCACCTACCCCGTGCAGTTGCGGTCCACGTTCGGCTTCCGGGGCACCCACATCCCGGTGATCATGAGAGGGCTCTCCGGTCTCATGTGGTTTGGCATCGAGGCATGGGCCGGGTCACTCGCCATCACGATGATCATCGTGTCCCTCACCGGCGTGCCCAAGGATCAAGTCACTGCGATCGCGATCAAGTACCTGATCATCGCCCTGGTCGTCTACCTCGGTTCCTTCGTGCTGGTCATGCTCTTCGGGCTCCAGGGAATCGGCCAGATGGCCAACTGGGCCGGTCCGGTGATGCTCATCTACTTCATCTGGCTGGTGATCTTCCTGCTCACCCGCGGAGAGTTCAAGCCGAACATCCCCACCCTCTGGGTGAGCAAGGCGGGCTGGTTTAGTATTCCCTTCCTGCTGTACCTCGCCGTGCAGACAAACTGGTGGGCAACGGTCGCCCTGAACATCTCGGACATCTCCCGCGGCATCAACCCTGAGAAGAAGGGCGCGTTCGGCGCCGGGCTCTTCGTCGGCATCGTGCTCTGCCAGATGCTCGGAACCGCGCTGGGCTACACGGCGGTAGCCCTGACCGGCACCATCCTTCCACAAGATATCATCGTCAAGTTCGCCCCGGGGATCATCCCGGCCATCATCGGCCTGCTCTTTGCCTTCCTTGCGCCCTGGTCCACGGACATGACGGCGAACTCCATCCCGCTGTTCAACATCCTGATGTCGAGCTTCAAGCTCCGCTGGAAGCCTGCCGTCATCGTCGGCACGATCATAGCCTTCTTCGCGGTGCCCTGGTGGTACGTGAGCGCCGGCCAGCAGTACATCGATTACATCCAGGGCTGGGCGGGAAACTACGGCATCCTGCTCGGGCCGATCGCGGGCATCATGATCGCCAACTACTGGCTGGTCCAGAAGCAGAAGGTGGACATGGGCGCCCTGTACACCAAGGGATCCGGCGCATACTGGTACCGCAATGGGTGGAGCATCTCCGCATACGCGGCGCTCATCCTCACCTGGGTGGTCTGCTACGTGATCGCCGCCCTCCTCGGCCAAATGGCCTACATCGGCGTGGGATCGGCGAAGATCCCCTTCCCCGGCGGAGTGATCTGGTACTTCTCCGTCGTGGTGGCCATTCTCCTGGAGTGGCTCCTCGCGAGCGTGCTCAAGAAGAGCGAAACGGCATAGGCCGGTGGTTTGGAACATGCATGGCGCCGGGTCATCTCGGCGCCTTTTTTTGCCCGGACTTGCAGGGCGTGATTTTCTGTGTTATCTTGAAGGTACGGGTCCAGCCGACTGTCGGCTGGAGGAGACGTGAATGGTCGGGCCGCCATTCAGCTTTGCAGCTGGAGGGCGGTTTTTTATGGAAGCAACGACCATTGCCGTGATTATCCTGGCGGTTCTTTTCCTCGGCGGAATGACCGGGTTGATGATCTTCAGAAACACACCTTCACAGAGCGATACGAAGGAAGCGCCGACGCGAAAGGAATGAGCTCGGGCTCCCGCAGCCCGCCACGCGAATGAGCGAGATACTGCACCTCATCGAATTCCAGATGAGCTTCCTTTTGTTCATTGCGCTGGCAGGTTACCTCGCCGCGTCGCGGATCAACCAGTCCGCTGTCATCGGCGAGATCCTCGTGGGTCTGCTCGTGGGGCCGAGCGTGCTGGGGCTTATCACCTATACCGACTTCGTGAGCAGTCTCGCGCACCTCGGCGCCGTGTTCCTGCTCTTCGTGGTCGGCATGGAGTTCCGATTCGAGGACATCGCGAAACCGCGCTACTTCCTCATCGCCGCGGCCGGGGTGGTCCTCCCGTGGGGCATGGGCTTCGGCACGGCGGCTCTCTTCAGCTTCCCGTTCGGCGGGAGCATGTTCATTGCCACGGCCCTCACCGCGACGAGCATCGCGATTACCGCCAACGTGCTGAAGGAAATGGGCAGGCTCGACACCGAGGTTGCCCGTGCGATCATCGGCGCGGCAGTGATCGACGACGTGCTGGGGCTGCTCGTCCTGGCGGTGAGCAACGGGTTGGTCACAGGGTCGTTCTCGCTGCTCTCCGCAGGTGCGATCTTCGGCAAGGCGGTGCTGTTTCTCGTCATCGGTGCGGTCGTCGGGCTTTACGGGATCCGTCCCCTCCTGAGGGTCATCGACGGGACGGCATTCACCCGGCGTTATCCCGAGGTCACCTTCATTTTCGCCACGATGATCGCATTCCTCTATGGGATGGCGGCAGAGCTGCTGGGCCTCTCGTCGATCGTCGGCGCGTTTATCGCCGGCGCCTCACTCGGCGGGATGCGGCTCCGTCACGGCAAGGACCTGCACCAGGGAGCGGAGTACCTCCAGGTTATCTTCGCGTCCGTTTTCTTCGTGTCACTCGGGATCCTGGCCGACGTGCGGGCGCTGCAGGCTCACGTGCTCGTGTTCCTCGCAGTGCTCACGCTGGTCGCGTTCGCCTCGAAGCTCATTGGGTCTGGAGGCATGGCCCTCCTCACGCGCAGCACGCTCAGGGATTCCGCCATCATTGGTTTCGGAATGTCTCCCCGCGGCGAGGTGGCCATGATCGTCGCCCTGATTGGACTGGACAGCGGGCTCATCGACCAGCAGGTCTTCGTGAGCATCATCCTCATGAGCCTGCTGACCACGATCGCCGCCCCGTTCCTGCTTCGTCGCCTGATGTCCTCACGGCCCGCGTGAACCGGGCCAACGCGCGCGAAGCCTGCGGCAGCTGCTGCCGATCTCCGTGCACAGCTCGGGCCTCTTTGCGAGCGCGCTCAAGAAGGCCGAAGCGGCGGCATCGACGAAGGGTTTGACCGCGAAAAGGCGCCGAGAGATCGGCGCCTTTTTTCATGCCCTTTCAGTACGGACGGTATTGCGTCGCGTCGGGGGTTGCAGCGGAGCCCGTCGTCTCGATACTGTTCCAGAGAGCCTGGGGTCCCAGCCCGATCCTCCAGAATGATACGGCGTCGATATTCCTCGCCTTGTAGAGGTTCAGCTTCTCCATGAGTGAACGCTCATCGTCATAGAACACCTTGACGACGACGTTCTCGGAATACTCGAACCAGGCGCCAAGCTCTGACGAGTATTTCGTCTCGGTCTTCTTCTCGGCGACGATATCCTGCACGTTCCTGAATCGCAGGGCGCGCGCCAGCCTCTTCTCCTGCCACGCCCTGCCGTAGAGGGGTACGCCCATGACCATCTTTTCCCTGTCGATCACGCCCCGCGCATAGTCGGCGACCCGCGCGCACCACGGAAGCGACGCGATCGGGCCCGGGGCGCTGGTGCTCCAGTGCTCGTCGTATGCCATGATGATCAGCCTGTCCGCGACGGCCGCGATCCGGGTGTACTCGTAGGCATCCGCGATCAGCTCCGTCTTCGCCGGCACCGCGACACTCAGCATGCGGCTGGACGGAAGGCTTCCCCGCAGCGCCTTCAGGAAGTCGAGGAAGTAGTCCGCGTCATCGCGTGACACGGACTCGAAGTCGATCTGCACGCCGTCGAAGCCCTCCGAGACCCGGCAGATATCCTCGATGAGGAGCGGCCGCACGCCGTATTCGGGATCCAGTGAAAAGTGCATCAGGGCATTGTTCGAAAGCTCGGCGATGACGAGATGCACCCGGGGCATGACGCCGTCTTTCGGCGTGACGGCCGGCCGCGCTGCCGCGTCCGTGATCCGTCCTTCCTTCGTCAGGCCGGTGCCGAAATAGCACAGATCGGTGATCGGTTCCGCCCCTGTCAGCTCCCGTTCCTCTCCGCGCATGAGGTATGCCCAGATCTCCCTGAATACAGGCCGTGCCGCCGTGGTGGCAGCGGGATTCTGCGGCTTGGACCACGCGGTGTCCATGGCGAAAAGACTGAGTACAGAGACAAGGGCAGCCAGTGGCAATGCCGTACGTGACATGATGTTCGCTCCCCCTGCCCGTGAACCTACAACCGCGTCCACGCGCGGTCAAGGATTGCGCGAACGAGACCTGCGTACCCCATACCGGCAATATCGGCCATTTCCGTCATGTCGCTGCAGCCCGGCCTGCAGCCGGGGAATCGATCAGGCGACTCCTCTTGAGTTCACGGCAATTGCTGTCCTATCTCCGTGTACAGCTCGGGCCTGCGGTCCCGGAAGAACTGCCAGCCGTCCCTCACCTCGCGGATCTGGTCCATGTCGAGATCGGCGACCACGATCTCGTCCTTGTCCTCCGAGCCCTTGACGAGAATCTTGCCGCGCGGATCCACGAAGTAGCTGGAGCCGTAGAACTTTCCGAACTCCCATGGCTTTTCGACGCCCACCCTGTTGTTCGCGCCGATGAATACACCGTTCGCCACGGCCTGTGCAGGCTGCTCGAGCTCCCAGAGATAGCGGGATTTTCCCTCAGTGGTCGCAGAAGGGTTGAAGAGCAGTTCCGCTCCCTTCAGCGCCAGGATCCGGGCGCACTCGGGGAAATGCCGGTCGTAGCAGATGTAGATGCCGATCTTCGCATAGGCGGTCTGGAAAACCGGGAACCCCAGGGTGCCGGGCTTGAAATAGAACTTCTCCCAGAAGGCGGGGTACGTGTGGGGAATGTGCACCTTGCGCATCTTGCCCAGGTATTTCCCGTCGGCATCGAGCACGGCCGCGGTGTTGAAGTACACCCCCTCCTGCTCCATCTCGTAAACGGGGACGATCATGACCATGTGGTGTTTCTTCGCAATGGGCGCCATCCGCTCGGTGAGCGGACCGGGGACGGGTTCCGCGGTCTTGTACCACTTGATGTCCTGTTCAGCGGGGAAATAGGGCCCGTGGAAGATTTCCTGGAGACACAGGATCTGCACGCCCTTCTTCCCTGCCTCCTCGATCAGGGGAAGGTGCTTCTGGACCATCGCCTCCTTGATGTCCTGAAGGGGACCCTCGTGTTTGGGATTCGAGGCCTGGATCAGGCCGCAGCGGATGACTCGTGGCATGCGCTTGCTCCTCTCTCGTCGTGAAGATGAGAGATTATACGGTGTCCGGGAAAAACACGTCAAATGCAATCTATAACGACTCGAACGAGATTTTTGTTTACAAACGCTCCGGGGCGTCCTATAATCTGCCATTCCGCACTGAGAGCAGTCTCCCCGCCCCCCGGAGGACCGAGGTGTTTCCTGTTCCGCCGCACGGGGGAAAGCTTTTTTCGGAAGGAGGGTGCCGCATGAGCAACCCTGCGCTCTTCCAGACGATGACAAAGGGTTTCGACCTCGCCCAGGCAATCGCCGAGGCGGACCGCTGCCTGCTCTGCCACGATCCCCCCTGTTCGAAGGGCTGCCCCGCCGATACAGACCCGGGCACCTTCATCCGCAAGCTTCGTCTCCACAATGTCACCGGGGCGATCCGCACGATCAAGAGCAACAACATCCTCGGCGGCGCCTGCGGAGTGCTCTGCCCGACGCCGCGTCTCTGCGAAAAGGAGTGCAGCGCCACCGGCATCAGCCGGCCCGTGGAGATCGGCAGGATCCAGCGCGCGCTGGTCGAACACGGGTGGACGATCGGGTTCCAGCCCCTGTCGGCGCTGCCGAAGAACCGGGGCAAGGTCGCGGTCGTCGGGTCGGGTCCCGCGGGGCTCTCCTGCGCGGCGGAGCTCGCCCGGGAGGGATTTGCCGTCACCGTGTTCGAGGAGCGCGCGGAGCCGGGCGGCGTCATCCGCTACGGCGTGCCCGCCTACCGGTTCGACAAGGCCTTTCTCTCCCATGAGATGGCGGACCTCGAGCACCTGGGCGTCGAGCTCGTGTGCGGCACACGCATCGATGGAGGCACCGGCGCGCGGAAGCTGCTCCAACAGGGATTCAAGGCGGTCTTCCTGGGTCCCGGTCTCTGGGCCGCGGACCGGATTTCCGGCGGGGAGAATGTGAAGGGCGTGCTCACCTCGGTGGAGTTCCTTGCCGTGATGCGGGAGGAGCGTTTCGCCGAGATCGGACGCCAGGTCGAAGGCAAGACCGTCGCGGTCATCGGGGGCGGAAGCGTTGCCATGGACTGCGTGGAGACCGCGGCAAAGCTCGGCGCGCGCGACGCGTACCTCGTGTATCGTCGATCGTTCGCCCAGATGCCCGCCGAGGAGGAGGAGCGCCTCGCCGCGCTTCGCCTTGGCGTGCATTTCCTCGTGCTGAACCAGCCCCTGGGCTATTCGGTAGATGAAGGGGGATCCCTGACAGGCCTGAAGCTTGTCCGGACCCAGCTCGGTGAGCCGGACGCATCCGGCCGGCGGAAACCGGTGCCGATCAAGGGGTCGGAATGGACGCTGGAAGCCCAGCTCGCCATCGAGGCCATCGGCAACAGGCCTGACCCCGCGGATTGGTCGGGACTCGTAAAGACGGACGGCGGCAGACTCATCCTTGTCGACGAGACGTCAGGGAAAACCTCGACCGCTTTCGTGTACGCCGGGGGAGACATCGCGCGCGGCGCCGGTCTCGTCGTGGAGGCGGTTCAGGACGGCAAGCGGGCGGCCCGGGCAATCCGGGAAGCCCTGGCGTGAAGGAGGGCACAAAAATGGCGAAAACCAACGGGTCAAAATCCGCCTTCGGCGGCGCGCTCGATCTCTCTGTGAGATTCTGCGGCGTGAAATTCCCCAACCCGTTCCTCCTTTCCTCCTCGCCGGTTTCAAACAGCGCGGAGATGGTGGAGAAGGCATACGAGCAGGGATGGGGAGGGGTCTGCTACAAGACCCTGAACTCCGACCGGATCGCCATCATCCATCCTTCCCCCCGCATGAACGCCTACCACTACGAGGCCAAGCAGGTGGTCGGGCTGCAGAACGTCGAGCAGATCTCCGACCGGCCGTTGAAGGACAACCTTGCGGATTTCCTGTACCTCAAGAAGAAGTACCCGGATCGCCCCATCATTGCCAGCATCATGGGCTTTTCCAACAATGAATGGGCATATCTGGCAAAGGCGGCCGCAGATCACGGCGCGGACATGCTGGAGCTGAATTTTTCCTGCCCGCACATGACCGTGGAAGGATCCGGACACAAGGTGGGCCAGGCAAACCACCTATTGGAGAAGTTCACGGCAACGGTGAAGAATGCCGTGAACATCCCCGTACTCGCCAAGATGACGCCGAACATCACCGACATGACCGAGCCCGCCCTTTTCGCGAAGAAAGGGGGCGCGGACGGGATCTCGGCGGTAAACACCTTCAGGGCCATCTCCGAGATCGGGCTGGGAGACTGGGTGGCGAAGCCGAACGTCTTCGGCGTGGGCGCGATGAGTGGGTACTCCGGTGCAGCGATAAAGCCCATCGCCCTGCACTTCATTGCGGAGATGGCGCAGTGCGCCGAGCTGGGTCTCCCGCTCTCGGCCATGGGCGGCATCGAGACATGGATCGACGCGCTGGAGTACCTCCTGGTGGGCGCGACCACCGTCCAGGTGACCACCGGCATCATCAAGTACGGCTACCGCATCGTGCAGGACATGATCGAGGGCCTGAGCGATTACTTGGCGTTGCGCGGCATTGCCAGGGCGGAGGACCTGATCGGCAAGGCGCTGCCCAACCTCAAGTCGACCGATCACTTCGATCTGAAGCGCCAGGGAATCGCGGTCTACGACATGGATCGATGCGTCGGCTGCGGGCAATGCTTCATCGTCTGCAGGGATGCCGGCGGGCAGGCCCTCGAATGGGACGAGGCGGCGCGCCGGCCGAAACTGGTCGAGGACAAGTGCCTCAGCTGCATGATCTGCAGCTTCATCTGCCCGGTGCCGGGGCTCATCACCCACAAGGAGATGCCCAAGGGGTGGGCCCGGCGCCCGACCGCGGTCATGGACAAGGCGATGGAGCGCCAGGTGAAAGTTCCGAATATGCCTCTGACCTGAAAAAGGAGGATGAAAATGAGTGTTCTGCTGAAGAACGGGCTGGTGGTCACGTCGGCCGGGTCATACGTGGCCGATGTTTTCGTCGAGGGAGAGACAATCAAATCGGTGGGCTCGGGACTTCCCGTGAAAGCCGATGAAACCGTCGACGCCACCGGGAAGTACATCCTCCCCGGGGCGATCGATCCTCACACGCACATCGATATGCCTTTCATGGGCACCACGTCGGCGGACGACTGGAAGACGGGATCTATTGCCGCTGGCTGCGGCGGGACGACCTGCATCGTGGATTTCAGTCTCCAAGGCAAGGGCGAATCCCTGCGAGACGCCGTGGACAGGCAGAAGGGAAAGGCCGACGGAAAGACGGTCGTGGACTACAGCATCCATCCGGGCGTCACGGATGCGCGGCCGGACGTGATCGACGAGGTGAAGAAGGCAATCCACGAGTACGGGACCCCGAGCTTCAAGATCTTCCTGTTCTACGATTTCCGCGTGGACGACTACGCGATGATCCGTCTCCTGGAGGAGACCAAGACCCACGGGGGCCTCGTGCAGGTGCACGCCGAGAGCTTCGACATGATCCGCAGGTTGAACGAACAGTTCGCCGCCACCGGCCAGCTGGGACCGATGCAGCATGCAAAGGCGCACGCGATCCTCGCGGAGGAGGAGGCGGTGGACCGCTGCACGAAGGCCGTCGAGTTCACCGGCAGCAGGATCTACGTCGTGCATCTCTCGTCCAGCCGAGGCCTGTGGAAGATCAAGATGGCCCGGGACCGGGGCCTCCGGGTCCATGCCGAAACCTGCCCCCAGTATCTCACGCTGACCGAGGACCGCTACAACGAGCCGGACTGGAACGGCGCGAAGTACGTGATGTCCCCGCCGCTTCGGCCGCAGGAGAGCCTGGATGAAATGTGGCTGGGCCTTCGTGACGGAGACGTGCAGACGGTGGGAACCGACCACTGCCCGTTCAACTTCAAGGGCCAGAAGGACATGAACGGCAAGGACGACTACAAGAAGATCCCCAACGGCGCGCCCGGCATCGAGACGATGCTCATGCTCATGCACACGGAGGGCGTGGTGAAGGGGAGGATCACGCTGGAACGCATGGTGGATGTGCTGTCCACCGGCACGGCGCGCATGTTCGGACTTTCGAACAAGGGCGCTGTCGCTGCGGGAAAGGACGCCGACCTCGTGGTCTTCGACCCGAAGAGGAAGTTCACCATCACGCAGAAGAAGCTCCACCAGAATGTCGACTACACGCCCTGGGAGGGCTGGGAAATGACGGGCATGCCGCAGATCGTGTACTCGCGCGGAAAAAAGGTGGCGGAGTGGAGCGGTGACCAGATGAAGTTCGTCGGCGCCGCAGGTGCGGGCCGGTTCGTGAAACGGTCGCCCCTGGCCCCGTTCTAGGAGAGAAGCGATGGACCTGTCGAAACTTAGGATCAACGGCGCGCGTCTGCGGGCGAGCCTGAATGAGATGGCGAAGATCGGCGCCACGCCGGCCGGAGGCGTGCAGCGCTTGGCTCTCTCGGACGAGGACCGACGCGCGCGTGACCTGTTCGTGAAATGGCTGAAGGAGATCGACCTCGAGGTGACCATCGACGAGATGGGCTCGATCTTCGGGCGCCGCAAGGGGAAGAATGACAGCCTCTCACCCGTGATGAGCGGCTCCCACGTGGACTCCCAACCCCGCGGCGGGCGGTTCGACGGGATCCTCGGTGTCATGGGAACGCTGGAGGTCATGCGGACCCTTCACGAGAACAAGGTGGAAACCGAGCGGCCGCTTATCATCGTCGACTGGACGAACGAGGAAGGTTCCCGGTTCGCGCCCGCAATGGTCGCCAGCGGCGTCTGGGCCGGCGCACTTGAACGTGACTGGGTCTACGCCCGCGTGGACAAGGAAGGAAAGAAGCAGGGTGATGAGCTTGTTCGCATCGGCTACAAGGGCAAAGTTCCTGCGAAGAAGTGGCCGACGTACGCATATTACGAGTTCCACATCGAGCAGGGCCCCATGCTCGAGCGCCAGAAAAAGACGATCGGTGCGCCGAAGGGCATCCTCTGCCTGCATTGGTACGACGTGTATCTGGAAGGAGAGGCGAACCAGGTAGGGCCGACTCCGATGGAAGGCCGGCACGACGCGTTGTGCGCGGCCGCCGAGATGATCCTTGCGGGAAACACGCTCCCCGACCGCATGAAAACGAATGCCACGGAGTACCGTGGCAGCGGCAACCTGGTGGCGACGGTGGGCGAGATCCAGAACTATCCCAACTCGCGCAATATCATCCCGGACAAGGCGCATTTCACCGTGGACATCAGGTCCTGGGACGACGAGCACGCGGTGGATGCATGGGAGCTGCTGAAGAAGGACTTCCACGAGATCGCCGGTCGACGGGGAACTCCCATCAGGATTGAAGAAACCTGGCGATGCCCGCACGCGCCATTCAACGAAAAGCTCGTGCAGAGGGTGCTGGACACGTCAAAAGATTTGGGATATTCCCACCTTGCCATGGTGAGCGGGGCAGGCCATGACGCCAGCTACATGAACCAGGTCTGTCCGACCGCCATGATCTTTGTGCCGAGCATCGGCGGGCGCAGCCACGTCGAAGTGGAAAACACCACCTGGGAGGACTGCGAATCGGGAGCGAACGTGCTCCTCCACTGCCTTCTGAAGACGGCCAACGAGAAATAGGAGACGGGATGAACACTCAGGAACTGCAGACCCTCGACCGCGAACACGTGATCTACAGCTGGAAACAGCAGGGCGGCTGGAAGCCGACGGTGATCGACCATGCCGAGGGCCTCTACATGTACGACACGGACGGCAGGAAGATCCTCGACGGGTGCTCGGGCCTCTTGAACATCAACCTCGGGCACGGCAATCGCCACGTGCTGGACGCCATGAAGGCGCAGATGGAGAAGCTGTGCTTCGTCTCCCCCGGCTTCGGCACCGAGGCCAAGGCGAAGCTCGCCTCCATGGTGGCGGATGTGACCCCGGGGGACCTGGACTACGTGCTCTTCACCAACGGCGGGGCAGAGGCGAACGAGAACGCGATCAAGTCGGCCCGGTGGTTCACCGGCCGTCAGAAGGTCTACGCAGCCTGGAAGAGCTACCACGGCGCAACGGCCGGTGCGATCACTCTCACGGGCGATCCCCGCCGGTGGCCGGCCGAGCCGGGGATTCCCGGCGTCGTGCACTTCTTCGGTCCGTATCCCTACCGGTGCGCTTTCGGCACAACGGATCCAGAGGAGTGCGGCCAGAGGAGCCTCGCCGTTCTCAAAGAGCAGCTCATGTACGACAACCCGAAGTCGGTTGCCGCGATCATCGTGGAGCCGATCGTAGGCACCAATGGCATCATCATTCCGCCAAAGAGCTACATGAAGGGGCTGCGCCAGCTCTGCGATGAGAACGGCATCCTTCTCATCTCCGACGAGGTCATGGCGGCGTGGGGCAGATCGGGAAGGTGGTTCGGCATCGACCATTTCGATATCGTGCCGGACATCATCTCCACCGCAAAGGGCATCACCTCAGGCTACGTGCAGCTGGGCGCCACGATCTGGAGCAAGAAGATCTGGGACTATTTCCAGGAGCGCAAGTTCACCTCGGGTCTCACCTACTGCGGCCACGCGCTGGCGTGCGCCTGCGGCATTGCGAACATCGAGGTGTACAAGAAGGAAAACCTCATCGAGAAGGCGGCGAAGGACGGCGAGTACCTCGCCGGCAAGCTCAAGGCTCTCGAGCCGAAGCACCCATCCGTCGGGGACACCCGGTGCAAGGGGCTCTGGGCTTGCATCGAGCTGGTGTCCGACAAGAAGACCAAGGCGCCGCTTGCGGGGTTCAATGATTCCATCCGGAACGTATCGGGGCCCTTGGGGAAGATATTCATGGACAACGGCCTGTACCTGTACAGCAACTGGGACTACATCTTCATTTCGCCGCCGCTCACCATCACCCGTCCGCAGATCGACGAAATGGTCGCGGTCATCGAGAAGGGCCTGGACTGGGCGGACACTCTTTGCAGGGATGCATAGGTCGGCCGAAGCCCTGCCGCGCCTAATGACGCGCAAGCGCGTCGGGCGCGGCGTTGGATGGCTGACAGGCCGACCCTCGCCAAGCGCGGCTGAAGCCTTTTCACCGCGTGCTGCCGCAGAGGGCGGCCAGCCCCTTGAAAGCCCAGGGGCTGCAGAGAATAATCGGCGCATCGAATATGTCGATGCGCCGATTCTAGTCGGATCACCTTCCTCGAGCTCCCCACGTCACCACCGGCTCATCCTGGTGCGGCAAGGTGCTGCCCGGATAGCGGGTGAGCCGCAGAGGATCGTCCTCCCGCGCAGCGCCATCCTCATTCCTCCCGGCGTTTTCTGTCGCCTGGAAACCGGTCCTGACGCTCAGATCGTCCAGCTTGCCTTCTGCCGCAGCGTCCTGGAACCCGAGCTTCTGGGGAGCGCGGCCGACGGCGTTCTGGGCATTATGGGTGCCGCGGAGAAAGCCGCCGCGAAGGCTTATTCCGTCCGGGTGATCCGCCTGCCTCCGGAGGCGTTCGACGAGGCTTTCAGCATGTGCCGTCGGATCGAGACTGAAAGCAGGGAAAGACCCATCGGCTTCGAGGCGATGCAGAGGCTGAAGCTCATGGAGCTGCTCGTGCTCCTTTCCCGGCTGGAATGCACCGGTGGCAGTCGCAGGCCGGCAAGGCCCGGGCCGTTCGCCATCGACGAAGTCGTCCGCTACATTCGAGACCACTACTCGGATGAGCTGTCCCTGCCGGGGCTCGCATCCCGGTTCGGCCTCAATCCCAGCTATCTCTCCCACGCATTCGCCCGCCACAGGCCATATCCCGGCAATGATGGGTACACGCCGGAGGCCGCGAGCCCTCTCCGTGAACTGCAGAAGGGGCTGGGCATCGAATACCGGCTGCGTGATGGCGAACTCCGCGCCCGCAAGGCGGCCTGGGAGTCGCGCTACACAACCAGGAGCCGGCCATTCGACCCGCCGCAGACGGGCAAGACCGCGGTAAAGGTGATCAACCACGATGGCGACGAAGTAATGAAGGTCTACGGAGTGACGCATTCGGCAGGAATTGCGCGAGCGCTCGGCCCAAGTGGGGCTTCAGCGGACCTGCGAAAGCTTTTCGAGGCCGTGTCTTTTTGACGCGGCGAGCATGATGTCGTCGAGCTGCCCAGAGAGCTGTTTCGAGATATCTTTCGGTACATACGCGTCGATGAGCGCTTTCGCCCTTCTCCTAGCGCGTTGAACGACGTTCGTCTTTCCCTCGTTCTTCCAGTTGATCGAGCTTTTCCGATCAATGACAGGAGAAGGGAAATAGAACTCCTTTCTCATCCATTTGAGCGTGTGTTCAAGCAGCAGGAACTCGCCATTGTAGGCTGGGTCCCGAAAAAGCTGCTTGGCGATCGGCCTTTCGGTTCTGCATATCCCTCTCAACAACCGCTTGATCATTGAGATTATCTCAGAATCGATGATCAGCTTCTCGAAGCTCTGGCCGCTTTCGCAATCGATCATGCCGGGGCCCATGATGAAATTCGCCTTCGACATCATGGCGATCATGAAACAGAGCCCCGCCTCTAGTCCGGCCTGGGCATCCGCGATTTTCGAATCCGTGATTCCGAGCGCCGTCCCGGTGGGAAGGCCGAGATGTTTGCCGATCTGGACGTGGCCACATCCCAGCATGGCCGTTTCGATGGCCCCGAATGACGTTGTGCCTTCGCGCATGTCCATCACGGTCGGCGACCCACCCCAGATGAAGGGCGCGCCCGGCGACGCAAGCTGGTGTATCGCTAGTGCGGCGAACGCCTCAGCACTGTGCTCCACGAGAGAGCCCTCGAGCGTGGCAGGCGCTCCCGCCCCCGACATCATCATCGGATCGATGATGATCGGTATCCCATACTCGGCGTTGCCGATGATCGTCTGGCAGGGGTCCCGGCTCCATTTCAAGGGCGGTGTGGGGCAAGCCGGCTGGATGCTGATTGGTTTCTGTCGCAGCTTTTCCTTGGATCCGGCCGCTGCCACGAGCAGGTCCTTGATGACTTCCCACCCTGCGACCGTATAGGCTCCGCCGCACGCAGTCTTGTTGCTCAGCTTAAGCATGACGTAGTACCTGTAGGAATCGGCAATCTCATGGGGCACATCGGCGCAATTCATCGACCCCGATTGGGCCTCAAGGACGGGGATCCCCTCGACCATCTTCACCCAGCGGACAAGATCTTCGGTCACGGGGGGACGGAACTCATCGGTCTCAGGATCGATGATATTCAACGCAGTTGCGCCGGGCCTGAAGGCTATATTGTCGCCCGACATCCTGATGTTGACTTCTCCCCGGAGGTTGTAGACGTCGAAGCCCTTGGGCGCGGTCCCGAGAGACTTCTCGATCAGGAACGCCGGGATCTTCACGATGCCGCTCTTCGTGTCCGCGGCAGCACCGGCACTGGTGAGGAGCTCGATGGCGTCTTCGTTTTCGATCATGATGCCGGGGGACTCGAGGATCCCAACCGCTTCCTCCAGGATCTGCTTGACCTGTTCCTGAGAAAGCAATCTGAAAGTGGACGGCTTCATCCTGTTGTTCCTCTCATCTTGGACTCATGGTACTGTGGGTAGCAATTCATGATTTCCTTCTCGGTGAGGTAGCCTTCGCTCAAGTCCTCGGCGATCCTGTCCATGTGTCGTTCGGAAGGATTTCCATAGCCTCCGCCACCGCCCGTGAATATTCGGATCTTGTCACCCCTGCGGAGGACGACATTTGAGAACTTGGCGTTGCATCGAGTTCCGAAGACTTCCTTGAATGTTCTGTATGCGGCGTCGCCCTTCCGCTTGACCACGATGCCCGAATTTGCTCCGGGCTTGCCGCCGAAAACCCCCCAGGGCCGCAGCTTCTCCCTCTCGACGCAGGCGGACAGCCGAAGCTCATCTGCAAGGACCTCCATCTCACGGATCGTCCCCAATCCCCCCCGGGTCCTTCCAGCTCCGCCGGAATCAGGGTTCAGGCAATACCTGTCATGGAAGAAGGGGATGCGTGTCTCAATGATCTCCACGGAGGTGATGCGCGTGTTTCCGTTGATGAGCGTGCGGGCATCGTTGCCGTCGGATGTGATGCGAGCGCCGTGCCCCATTGCCTCGGTGTTCATGTCGGCAAAGATTTCACCCGTTTTCGGATTGACGCCGCCGAATCCGATGAGGGCGCAGGTCCCGTTGTCTGCCGCGGCGATCCTGTCGGGAATGATGCGCGAGAGGGCACGAAAGATCAGCATGACGATGTGGGGATGAAGCTCGGTGTTTCCGATGACGCTCGCGCCAGGGTATTGAACGTTGAGTATGCCGGGAGGAATGATGAGCTCGATCGGCCGGTATCGTCCCTTGTTCGATGGAATGTCCAGGGGGGTGATCTGCATGAAGGCGTTGTATGTTGCTGCTGCCGTCGCCACGTACGTGCAGTTGATGGGGCCCCTTGTCTGTCCTTCCGAGCCCGTGTAGTCCACGAGGGCTTTTCCGTCCTTGAGGGTGATTTTGGTTCTCACCTTGAAAGGCCTGTCCTCAATGCCGTCGTTGTCCATCAGGTATTCTTCGTCCTCGTACACACCCTCGGGTATCGCCCGCAGCTCTTCCCGCATTCTCTGTTCAGCGTACGTCTTCAGGTTTTCCGTGATCCGTCGATACTCTTCCAGCCCGTAATTCTCCACCAGCTCGATCAGCCTCTTTTCTCCGAGCTTGCACGCGCTGATCATCGCCCGGATATCTCCGATGTTCTTGCGAGGAGTCCGAACGTTGGCCATGATCAGGTCCCAGATTTCGGCGTCCTCTCGCCCATCCTTGACGATCTTGGTGGGTGGAATCCGCAGGCCTTCCTGGAAGACTTCGACCGCATCCGGCGGAAAGCCGCCGGGAGCCATGCCTCCCACTTCCGCCATATGCCCGATCGTCGACGTGAAGCCTATCAGTTGTGACCGATGATAGACCGCCTTGAAGATCGCGTGCTCCGGCAGGTGATTCATCCCCCGGTAGGGATCATTGTGCAGGTAAAAGTCTCCCGGCCCGAAGCTTTCGATCCCCTTCTCTTTGATGATCCATTCCAGGGCGAATTGGAGGGCGGCCGTTTGGGCCGGGCAGAACTCGCCCTGCGACAGCATTTCTCCCTTCTCGTCGAACACGCCGCAAGAGAAATCCCAGGTCTCATTGAAGATTGGCGAGTAGGCGGTCCTGGCCATGGTCATGCCCATCTCCATGGTGGTCGTGTTCAGATAGTTGTTGACCAGGGTCATGAGAACAGGATCGATCTTTTCGTTGCGCGTCATTTGCCGGGATCCTCTTCTTCGATGATGATGTTTCCGTAGTCGTCGACCGTCATCCGGTTTTTCGGCAGGAGGAGGGTTGTCGAGACAGGCTCCTCGATGATCGCCGGCCCCGCTGCCGTGAAGCCGGCTGGCAGACTGCCGCGGGAGTAGACGGGACACAGGGAGGAGCCGCCGCGGCCGCCGAGAAAAACGATTTTCTTCGCTTTGATCGTGGGTTTGCCGCGGCCGGGCATTTTTCTGATCTGGGGGGGCGAGCCTTTTCCGATTGCCCGCACGATCATTCCGACGCACTCGACGACATCACCAGGGTTTTCGTAGCCGTACGTCTCTCTGTGATTGACCCTGAAGAGGTCAAAAACCTGCTGGATTTCTCTCTCCGTCAGGGTTTCCTTCCCGCCAATCGACACCTCGAGCTGGTAGTTCTGCCCGTAGTAGCGCATCTCGAGACTCTGAAGGACGAGGTATTCTCCCCGGAACCCTTCCCGCTGAAGGGACGTGACCGCGTATTCCCGCGTCTTCTTCAGGTGCTGGTTGAAAACCGTCACGTCGATCAAGTCCGACCTCATGAGAAACGTGGTCAACCTGTCCACCCGCAGATCCGCCGTCAACAACCCGAAGGCAGATGTGACCCCCGGATGGACTGGCACGATGACCTTGTGGATGCCCAGGATCCTTGCCACATTCGCTGCGTGCAGGCCGCCGGCGCCGCCGAACCCCAGTATTGTGAACTCTCTCGGATCGATCCCTTTTTCTACAGTCACAAGACGAATGGCGTTCGCCATAGCGCCATCTGCGATCGAGACGATGTCGTTTGCGGTCTCCTCCGGGCTCTTTCCGAGCCTCGAGGACAGCTCGCGAATGGCTTCTTGCGCCTTGTCCGGGTAGAGCGGGATGCTTCCCCCGCAGAAAAAGCTCGGATTCAGCCTCCCGAGGACCACGTTTGCGTCGGTGATCGTAGCCGACGTGCCGCCGCGGCCATACGAGGCAGGCCCCGGTCGTGCGCCGGCGCTCTGAGGGCCGACGCGCAGCAGCCCCCCCTTGTCGATCCAGGCGATCGACCCGCCGCCGGCGCCGATCGTCTTCACGTCGACCATGGGCACGCTGATCGGGATGCCGAACTCCAGCATGAAGCTCGTCGTGTATTTGAAACCGTGGTCCTGGATCAGGCACACGTCGGTGCTCGTGCCCCCGACATCCATCGATATGAGGGAACGCTCCCGCAGGAGCCTGGAGAAGTAGGAGGCCGCGAGGACGCCGCCGACGGGGCCCGACATGATTGATTCCACGGGGTGTTGGACCGCCTCCTCCCAGTCCGCGACTCCGCCGTTCGACTTCATGATCATGAGCGCTGTTTGATCGCTCCCCTTCGCGATACCTTTCGCGAGGCTCTTGGTGTACCGTGTGAATACCGGTTTGAGATAAGCGTCGGCGATCGTGGTGCTAAAGCGGTCGTACTCTCTCCAGCGGGGATACACTTCATGGGAGAGCGATACCAGACATTCAGGGTAGAGCCGGTTGATCAACTCTCCGACCTCCCGCTCGTGACCGGGATAGGCATACGAGAACAGAAACGCGACCGCGAGCGTCGTGATTCTCTGCGCCCTCAACTCCTCCACAACGCGCAGGATTTCTTTCGGATCGACTCCTCTGACCACGTGTCCGTCACAATCCACCCGGCAGGCGACCTCTTTGCAGTCTCTTCGTTTCACCAGAGGCTTGGGCTTGATCCACTGCAGGTCGTACGAATGTTCCTGATCTCCACGCTGGATGAACACAACGTCCTTGAAACCCGCATTCGTCAGGAGGCCGGTTCTCTCACCTTTTCGCTCTATCAGGGCATTCGTCGCGATCGTCGTGGCGTGGATGAGAGTTACGACTTCCCCCAGCAGAACTCCGATCCGCGAAAGTCCATCGATGATGTTGCCGGCCGGATCCTGGGCATCCGTACTTGTCTTCTGAAGCGCAATCTCCTTGCTGTCGCTGTCGAAGACGACGATATCCGTGAAGGTCCCCCCTGTATCCACGGCGACGATTTTGCCCATCGATCACCCCGCTTGAATGTAATGTAACGGCATTGCAATTGTGAAATATTATGATAACGTTACCAGATATCACCTCTAACACGACTAAGCGGCTGATGTCAAGTCTGAATGGGAGATCAGGAAATCAGAGAGGCAGAGGGCGGGAAGAGCCCGCACGCCTTGATGGTCGCCGTATTCCCGCGGCCCGTGCAGCGGTCGCTTCTTCGCCGCAGGAGGCGCGGATGATGAGCTCCGGCCTGAGAACAATGTTTTCCTTGCGGGTGGTGCCTGCATCCCCGCTGCCGCGGAGCTGGCTGATCAGTTTCTGGGCAGCGATCGTCCCTACAGAGTAGCTTGGCTGTCGGACGGTTGTCAGCGGAGGATCGAGGATGGGCGCCCAGAGCGGATCGTCGAATCCGACAATCCCGATATCCTCTGGTATTCTCAGTTTCCTTTCCTTGATCGCCAGGATTGTTCCCACGATCATCGCCTCGCTCACGATGAAGAACGCATCGGGCGGCTTCTTCAGCTGGAGGAGTTCGAGCGCGGCTTCCCTGCTGGCGACCGTATTCAGCTCTCCGTACCTGATGAGCTCCTGATCGATCGGGATCGAGGCGGCGTGAAGTGCCTGTTTATAACCCACGAACCGCTCTTCAAGGGCGCTGATCCCCGGAAGACCTTTTATCAAACCGATCCGTCGGTAGCCATGCTGGATTAGGTGGTTCACTCCCTCCATGGCCCCCAAACTGTTCTCGACGGTGATGGATACCGCGTCGATTTCCTTGAGCTTGCGGTCCACCAGAACCAGCGGCATGCCGCTGCGGGTCATCTTTTTCAACTTTTGGATGTTCTTTTCGGTAGGGCAGAGGATAATCCCATCGACTTTGCGGCTCGAGAGCTCCTCCAAATGGTCCTTCTCCTTCTTGGGACTCTCGTCGCTATTGCAGATGATGAGGTGGTATCCATTCTGGCGGGCGACGTCATCGGCTCCCCTGACGAGAAGGTTGAAGAAGCTGGTGGTAATATCGGCGATCACGACACCTATGCAGAACGAGGTATAGGTCTTCAGGCTTCTCGCAAGGAAATTGGGCGTGTAGCTCAGCTCCTTCGCGATCTTAAGCACCTTTTTCTTCTTTTCGAGGCTCACGTACCCATAGTTGCCGACCACTCTGCTGGCGACGGTGACTGATACCTTGGCGGACTCGGCAACATCACGCAAGGTCGTCTTTTTCACTTTCTTCACCACTGTTCGAATCTCCCTTAACCTTCTACTACGCCGGCCCGGATCGTGTCTACGCAGTCGGTCCACCGTGGAGAAGTGGGCACAAAAATGGCTTGACATCTCAAGCGCAGCATAGTACAAATTGTTCTGATGTGACAACGTTACCATAATATTTCACAACCGGGATGGGTGCGGAAAATGACATCGAAAGAACTCTACGAGCGAGCGAACAAGTCTTTCCTCTACGGCACGTGCGCGGCCGGGAGGTACCACGCGGCCTTTGGGCATCCGATGTACCTGCAAAGAGCGGATGGAGCGAAGGTCTACACCGTGGACGGCGACGAGTACATCGATTTCAACTCCTCCGCGGGCGCGGCCTTCTTCGGTTACAACAATCCTCGGATCAGGAAGGCTGCGGAAAAGTCTTTCGATATGGGTTTCTTCATGAATTTCGAGAGCGAATATCACTATCAGCTCGCGGACAAGATCTGCGAGGTGATCCCCTGCGCCGAGAAGGTCCGCTTTTCCAATACCGGCACCGAGGTGACGATGGGGGCCGTCCGCCTTGCGCGTGCCTTCACCGGAAAAGAGAAGATCATCCGTTTCGAAGGGCATTTCCACGGGATGAACGAGCTCGTGTTCTACAACCACGGGACTCTCGGGGAGATGGATCAATTCGGAGAAGTCACCCCGCGGCCCGATAGCGCGGGGTTCCCCTCTTGCTTTGCCGACCCAATTATTGTCATCCAATTTAACAGGATTGAATCGCTGGAGCGCGTCGCAAAAAAGTATCGCGGGCGGATCGCCGCTCTCATCATGGAGCCCGTCTGCTTCAATTGCGGATGCATGCCGGCTGACAAGGAATACTTGATCCGGGTGAGAGAGCTGTGCACGCGAGAGGGGATCGTTCTGATCTTCGATGAGGTGCTTTCGGGTTTCCGTCCCGGGATCGGTGGTGGGCAAGAGTACTATGGCATCACGCCGGATCTTTCTACGATCGCCAAGGCGCTGGGGGGAGGTTTCCCGATTGCAGCGTTGACAGGCAAGAAGGAGATCATGGAAAAACTCAATCCGGGCGGGCCCACCGTCATGAGTGGGACGTACACAGGATCTCTGATGCCGGTTCTTGTCGCCATAGAATGTCTGAAGATGATGCAGGAGCCGGGGTTCTACGATCGGCTCAACAGGGTTGCCGATCGGCTGTACACCGGCATGAACGAGCTCTTCCGCAGGCACCATGTACCTGGCCACGTTCGAGGTCTTGGCAACCGCTTTGCCCCCTACTTTGGGATCGAGAACGAACATGATGACTATGACTTCCGCACCATCGTGAAGAAGTTCGACGCCAAGCTGTACAACAGTTTCATCGAGAAAGTTCTGAAGAAGTACCTCCACTTCCACATCTCGGGCTGGGCCGGAAGCGGGGTATCCCTGCCGACTCACTGCGGGACGACATCCGCCCACACAGAGCAGATCATCGATACGGCGCTCGAGCGGATGGATGTGATCTTTAAGGAGCTTGCAGCGGAGAACCCCTCACGGAAGGCGAGCTAAGGTAGAACACGGAAGGCATGCGGGATGGAAAGAGACGGTTTGATTCGGCAGGGGTTGCGGGAGAGAAAGCTCGATGGCTTGCTCGCCCTCGTGCCGGAGAACATCCTTTTCCTCGGCGGATTTTGGCCGAGCGCCGCCGCGGCACTCGTCAGGCCGGCCGATGGAAATCCGGTCCTCATCATCCCCAAGCCGGACGAGGAGATGGTCCCCAGCGATTGGCGCGGGGATGTCTGGGCCTACAATACCCGCCTGGATGACGATCCCACCGACGTTTGCATCGCCAAGCTGATCCGCCGAGCCGCCGAGAAGCACGGGTTGCAGAAAGCGTCCTGGGGGTGTGACCGCAACATGGAGACTGTCTGCGGCACACACGTGGGCGGAGTGGCCTATGTCCCCGGGGAGCCGTTCTACCGGCTCCTGAGCGGCACCCTGGAAGGCGCCCGGCTGGAGGATCAGACGTCCTGGCTCTATGAAATGCGGATGAGGAAGACGGCGGATGAGATCCTCGCATTGAAGCGATGCAACGAGATCGTCGATCACGCCCTTGAAAAAGCCCGCGAGAGTCTGGTCGCCGGGATGAAGGAGACCGAGCTGGCCGCAGTGATCGAGTCCAGCATCCAGGCCTACGGAGTTGGATACAAGGGCGCCCGCCGAGCCCGCGGCTTCGCGTTCGTCATGTCCGGTCCCCAGAACACGATGGCAGCCTGGGGCGCGTACAACATCTCCACGGATCGGGTGATCCGGGAAGGTGATCTCGTCCTGATCGAGCTCGATACCCAGGCAGATGGCTTCTGGTCGGACATCTCCCGCACGTTTGTTGTCGGCAGACCTGACAAAAAGCAGAAAGAGGTCTGGGATGCGGTGCGCAGAAGTCAGGAGCTGACGATCAAATCCCTGAAAGTCGGGGCGAAGATATCAACCGTGGACGAGAAGGCGCGCGGCATCCTTCGAGACGCCGGATACGCGGAAAACTTCCTTCACCATATCGGGCACGGCGTCGGCTTCGCCTTTCACGAGATGCCCTACCTCGACCCGGCCTCGCACGTTCGCACCGACTATTCCATCGAGGCGGGAATGGTGTTCGCGATCGAGCCCGGAGTGTACATCGAGGGTTGGGGAGGGCTTCGCATCGAGGACAACGTTTACATGACGGAAAACGGCGCGGAATACCTTTCGACATCAGGCAGGGGCCTGACGCGATGAGCGCCGGGAATGCCGCGACGAGTTCCCCTTCATTTATGGCCAAGAGGGTGTGTTATCACCCTTGGAAAGAAACTCTTTGTAAGGAGGAGCTGGTATGAAGCATTTCAAGCGTCTACTGCTGGTAGTCATTGCCTTGCTACTGGTAGTGAGTCTCGTGAGCGCGGAAGGAAAGAAGGAGGCGGCACCGAAGGCGAAGTACACCTTCGCATTCGCACCTGGAGTCCTCACAAACCCGTTCTACATCGCCATGTGGTACGGGGCGCTCAAGGCGGCCAAGGAGAACAACATCGATCTCATCTGGCAGGGACCGCAGGAGTGGGACTTCGCGAAACAGACCGTCATCGTTGAGTCCATGCTGACGAAGAATCCCGCTGCCCTCCTTCTGTCACCCTGCGATCCGGAAGCGATGAAAGCTCCCCTGCAGAAGGCGGTCAAGGCCGGTATCCTGGTGATCACGACCGACACGGACATCAACGACCCGGACTACGCCATTCGTAAGCAGAACATCGCGTCGGACAACTATAAGGGAGGACTCGTCGCCGGGGAGGCGCTCGCCAAGGCCATCGGTGGAAAAGGCGAAGTGGCCCTGATGGGAGCGATGGTCGGCGTAACAACCAACGAGCAACGGTACTCGGGGTTCAAGGACGCGCTGGCTAAGTTCCCCGACATCAAGATCGTTACCAGCCAATACAGCAACAGCGACCAGTCCAAGGCCGCCGAGCAGATGCAGTCGATCCTTCTGGCTCATCCCAACCTTGCAGGGGCCTTCGGGGTCGATACGCCGACCGCCCATGGCTGCGCCGTTGGATTGCGCAACTCAGGGAAATCCGGCAAGGTCGTGCTCGTGGGCTTCGACTCGCAGCCGCTCGAAGTCGAAGATCTGAAAGCAGGCCTGATTTCGATGCTGGTGGCACAGGCGCCCTACGAGATGGGGTATCTTGGGGTGCAGAACGCCTACAAGATGCTGACCGGGCAGGTCAAGGAGCTGGAGAAGTCGATCACGACGGGCTTCTACGTGATTACGCCCGAGAACGTCAACGCACCTGAAACAAACAAGTGGGTGTATCAGACCGAGATGCCGAAATAAGGGACGTGCCTTTCTTCTGGCAGGAGGGGCACTCGGTGCCTCTCCTGCCAGCTTTCAGCTTTCCGTAGACGAGCATCGCGAGGAGGGAAGAGCTGATGGCGGACGATCAAGAGAAAACTGCCTCGCCATTCACCGCTGCCCTTGTGGGGGCATCCAGGCAATGGATCCTTCTCATTCTCACCGCTTTTCTCGTTTTTTTTTCACTGGCGGCGCCAGGCTTCTTCTCCGTCATGGGCGTCACCAACATCGCCGTCTATTCCTCCGAGCCGCTTCTCTTGGCGCTCGGCGAGACTTTCGTCATCATATCCGGCGGAATCGACTTGTCCGTTGGCGCGCTGCTGGGATTCACTGGGGTGGCTTCTGCTCTGCTCATGAAAGCTCTCTGGCTAGCAACCCACGACGTCACGCTCAGCATCCTCATCAGCGTCGTGGTGGGCCTTGGAATCGGTACCGCCCTCGGGGCTATCAACGGCCTCCTCATCGCCAAGTTGAAGGTTCCCCCATTTGTCGTGACTCTTGGGATGCTCGGGATCGCCCGCGGGTTCACTTTCATCCTCACTTCCGGACACTCGATTATTGGACTGCCTGAAGTCCTGGGGCTTGTTGGGAATTACTACATTCTTGGTTTTCTCCCCGTTTCAGCGGTGATCACAATCATCCTCGTCCTCCTGGGATACTTCATCCTGTCGAAGACGAGGCTGGGACGGTATACGTACTCGATCGGCGGCAGCAGGCAGGCCTCCATCCGCTCAGGCGTCCCCGTGGACGGCTACACGATTCGCATCTATGCCCTGTCGGGCTTCATGGCCGCCTGGGCGGGGATCCTCATCCTTGCGCGGTTTGCAACGGGGTCTCCTCTGGCCGGCCAGAACTCCGAGCTCAACTCCATCGCGGCAGCCGTGATCGGAGGAACCAGCCTGATGGGAGGCATTGGCACCATCCCAGGAACTGTAGTAGGAGCCCTGATCGTCGGCGTGCTGCTGGTTGGTCTCGTGATCATGGATGTGCAACCCTACTGGCAGATGGTCTCTGTGGGAGGAATCCTGATCCTTGCAGTATTCATCGACAACATACGCTACCGGCGGACAGCCGCGGAATAAGGAAACGGCGAAGCAATATGGACAGACAGGCGATCCTGAAGGTGGAGAGCATTTGCAAATATTTTGGAGGAATCCATGCCGTACAGGACGTTTCCTTCGAGATTTACCCGGGTGAGGTCGTCGGGCTCATTGGCGACAACGGCGCCGGAAAGTCGACACTGATCAAGATGATTGCAGGTGTGCACCGGCCGACGCGCGGCTCGATCTACTGGATGGGGCGAAAGCTGGAGGAAACCAATCCAAGGGCAGTGCGAGATCGGGGGATCGAGACGATCTACCAGGATCTCGCCCTGGCGGACAACCTGCGGGTTTCCTCCAACCTCTTCCTGGGCAGGGAGCAGACGAAAAAGCTCTTGGGGATTATCGAGATACTTGACGAGAAGTCCATGCTCTCCCAGGCGAAGGAGATCTTAAGCAGGCTCGATATACACATACCCGATCTGAGGACCACAGTCAGGGATCTCTCCGGTGGGCAGAGACAATCGATCGCGATAGGCAAGGCGATCTTCTGGAAAGCCAAGCTCCTTATCATGGATGAACCGACAGCCGCGTTGGGAGTCATCGAGAGGACCAAAATCCTGAATCTGACCAAGAAGCTGCGGGACCAGGGGGTCTCGGTCATCCTGATCAGTCACAACCTCACCGACGTCTTCGAGGTCACAGATCGGCTGATCGTTTTGCGCCGAGGAGTCAAGATAAGGGAACTGCTCACCCGTGAAACTTCCGAGAGCGAACTCGTACAACTTATGATAGGATCGGCGAACTAGGGCTGCGGTTCGCCTCACTTTCTGCTAGAGAGGGGTCATGTCGAAATTGAGCATTCTCAAGGCCGGCATCTGTCCTGCGCAAGGTGCGGAACGATATGCAGTGGAGGCGCGCGGCGATCGCAGATAGCGACCCTACCGCCCCAGGATCGTCATCGCATACTCGATTTTGTCGAGGGGCGTAGAGCTGGACGCCATTGATCGCTCCTTTCAACGCCTCCAGCAGCTCCCGGGCGATTGCTGTCCCCTCTTCCAGCGCCGATTCCTTGGTGTCGCATTTGGACATGCGCTCGATCACCGAGTGGACGTAGACGCCGGGGACCTCGTTTTTCATGAACTCCGCCATCCGAAGACTCACCAGCGGCCGTATCCCGGCAATGATGGGTACACGCCGGAGGCCGCGAGCCCTCTCCATGAACTGCAGAAGGGGCTGGGCATCGAATACGGGCTGCATGATGGCGAACTCCGCGCCCGCATCCAGCTTCCACCGGAATCTCTCCAGCTCGCGATCCGTGCTCACCGCGCTGGGGCGTTTCGTCTGGGCCAAGAACTCAGAGCAGATCCTTCGCCGCGTGCGGAAGGCCAATCGGGATTAAGTATGACGTCATTTACAGGACACTATTAATCTAAGGCTGTCTGGTTGTACAGCCGTTCTCAGCTTTCGACCAACTCGTAGATCTCGTAGCCCATTGTTCCTGGCACTACAAGAGAGTCGAACTGCGCCGCCCATCTTTTCGAATCTTCGGTCGGCTTCATTCTCTTTGCCCAGTTTGTTTCATACTCGGTGAAGTTCTTGAACTCGTACTCCCGGATGATCTCTGGAGAGCCCGCGGAGGCCACCTTCCGCACGTACATCCTGGCGGCTTTGGTCACCCCCTCCTTCTGAAGGATGCTATCCCTCTCGCGAAGGAGCCGGATCGCCTCTTCCCTCTTACCACGATGAATGATCATGGAGACACGAACGACAATCATGTGTCACCTCCCCCGATCGAACGTTTGGACAAATTGATAGGCTGTTTTATAGCCTCCCGTTCTGCAACCATACCGGACTCCGACAATATCCGCTGCTTCCAGTGGTGACCACTCTATCCCCGCTCTACAGCGTCGTCAAGAGCGATTCCGTTTTCCGCGCACCGGATTTTGAGTGCTGCCGGGCGCGGTTATGCCAATCGCCCAGCACAGGGAAGGCATATCGGGATCGACCGGTTGACTGCCCAGGATTGACGAGAATGGTGCGGATCTCTGCGGAATCGAGGATGACGGCGATCACGGACATCCTGTTGGAATCAGCGACCCAGGATCGCAATCGCGTATTCGGTTTTCCCAGGGGCGTTGAGAGCTGGACGCCATTGATGGTTCCTCTCAGCGCCTCCAGCAATTCACGAGCGATCGCTGTTCCCTCTTCCAGAGCCGATTCCTTTGTGTCGCATCTCGACATGCGCTCGATCACCGCGTCGGGGACGGAGACGCCGGGAACCTCGTTCTTCATGAACTCCGCCATCCCCCCAAGAGATGACAAGCTGCCGTGCGGCGGGAAATCAGCAGGAAAAGGCCAGGAAAAAATGATTGACGGTGTGAAATCAATATGATATCATTATAATATCATGAAGGGTTTTTCGATGCCAGCGGTTAAGGTCAGCCACGTTTTCAAGTCCTTTACTGAAAAGACAGCGGTCGACGACCTATCCTTCTCGGTGGAACGCGGCGAGATACTGGGCCTCATCGGCCCGAATGGCGCAGGGAAAACCACCACCATCAGAATGGTGATGGACATCATCCGGCCGGACGCCGGTGAGATATCGATCCTCGGAGAAAACCTGTGGTTCATGAGCCTTTTTCTGGCGTTTCCCCAGAACCCTGTAATGAACGAACAAAAGGAGGGTAAGAGACATGATACGTGAAGTGAAAAAGGATTCGGCCCCGGGCATCGTGATCCTTCTGGTCCTGCTGGTGGTCATGGCAGCCGCCATTACGGCAATTGCATGGTCCGGATCGACGGGTGTCTTTGCCGTCGTGCCCGTGGCGGCCGTGGTCTTCGCCCTGTCCGTGTTCCTCCTGATCGGGTTGTTCACCGTGAGCCCCAACCAGGGTCGCGTGCTGCAGCTCTTCGGCGCCTACCGGGGGACCGCGAGGGAGCCCGGGCTGCGCTGGGCCAATCCGTTCTATACGAAACGGGCGATCTCCCTTCGCATCCGTAACTTCGAAACGGCGAAGCTCAAGGTCAACGACAAGCGCGGGAACCCCGTGGAGATCGCCTCGGTCGTCGTGTGGAGGGTGGTCGACACGGCCGAAGCCGCGTTCCAGGTGGACAACTACGAGAACTACGTGCACGTGCAGAGCGAGGCCGCGCTGCGAAACCTGGCCACCGGCTACCCCTACGACGCGCACAAGGAGGGAGAGGTCGCGCTCTCCAGCCACACGGCTGAGATATCCGCCAAGCTCAAGACCGAGATCCAGGACCGGCTTGAGAAGGCCGGCGTCGAGGTGATCGAAACGCGCGTGAGCCACTTGGCCTATTCGCCCGAGATCGCCGCGGCGATGCTCAGGCGCCAGCAGGCCGCGGCCGTGGTAGCGGCGCGCCAGACGATCGTGGAGGGCGCCGTCGGCATGGTGGAAAACGCATTGGACATGCTTGCGGCGAAAAAGGTGATCGACCTCGACGAGGAGCGCAAGGCGACCATGGTGAGCAACCTCCTGGTCGTGCTGTGCAGCGAGCAGAACACGCAGCCCGTGGTCAACACAGGGTCTCTGTACCGCTGACGGGAGCGAGGGAGTGGCGGAGAAGAAACCATTCCTGCTGCGCCTGTCCCCCGAGCTCTACGATGCCCTTGCCGCGTGGGCCGGGGAGGAGCTGCGCAGCATGAACGGACAGATCGAGTTCCTGCTGCGCCAGGCGCTCGTGAAGGCGGGGCGGGCGGTGCACGGCGGAAAACGGAGCCCCGGGGCTTCGGCGGACGATTGAACGCGTCTGAAATGGAGGGAAGTATGATCGGACCGGCTCCCGAGTGTCCGGTTTGCCGCGTGCGCATGGAGGATGGGCACGTGCTGGACAGGAAAGACGGGAACCGCCTCGACCGAGCGACGTGGACCGAAGGCGCTCCCGAGAAGGGCGGAATGTACGGTTACAGGGTCAAGGGAAAGCGCCAGTACGCCACCATGGCCTGGCGGTGTCCCCGGTGCGGCTGGCTCCTCTGGTTCGCGCCGGAGCCTGAGACCTAGCCGCACGCGCCACGCATGGGCAAACCGGTCCGAGAGCCTGTCTCCTATCTGGGAGGCGGTGGCGATGCCGAGGGGAAAGAAGAGCAGCGTCAGACCTGTTCGGGGCTCATGCCAAGGGTCACCTCGACAAAGAACGGAAGGACGAAGCCGATTCCCGGTCCGTAGATCGTCATGCCTATGAGCCCCACGAGGGGGATGGAGAAGCGGGTGCGCCGTTCGAGGCATTAGCGCCGTCGCGAACGCCGAGGGAAGCAGTCGACGGACGATATGCACTGAAGGCGGGCGGCGCGGTAGAGGAGGACTGGGGAATCAGCGACCCAGGATCGTCATCGCGTATTCGGTTTTCCCGAGGGGCGTTGAGAGCTGGACGCCATTGATGGCTCCTCTCAGCGCCTCCAGCAATTCACGAGCGATCGCTGTGCCCTCTTCCAGAGCCGATTCCTTTGTATCGCATCTCGACATGCGCTCGATCACCGCGTCGGGGACGGAGACGCCCGGGACCTCGTTCTTCATGAACTCCGCCATCCGAAGGCTCACCAGCGGCCAGATCCCGGCAACGATGGGCACATGCCGAAGACCGCGGGCCTTGTCCATGAACTGCAGGAGGGGCTGGGCATCGAAGACCGGCTGCGTGATGACGAACTCCGCGCCCGCATCCAGTTTCCACCGGAACCTTTCCAGCTCGCGCTCCGGGTTCACGGCGCTGGGGTTGAGGGCCACCCCGTAGCAGAAGCCCGTCGGTTCCCCGACCGGGTTGCGCCCGAGATCGAACCCGCGGTTGAGCAGGCTCACCATGTTGCAGAGGCCGATGGAATCCACGTCGAACACGGCCGTCGCGTCGGGGTACGTGCCGATGTTGGGCGGATCGCCGGTGACCAGGAGGACGTTGCGGATTCCCAGGGCGTGCGCCCCGAGGAGCTCCGCCTGGAGGGCAAGGAGGTTCTTGTCCTTGCACGTGACGTGGGGGATAGCCTCGATCCCTGCCTTCTGCTGGAGCACGGCGGAAGCCGCCACCGCGGCCATCTTCGCCTGGGCCCGCGGGCTGTCCGGCACGTTCACCGCATCGATCCCCTTCTCACGGAGGAGCCGTGCATTGTCGATGACCCTCGTCATGTCGATGCCCTTGGGCGGGACCAACTCGACGCACGTCACGAAGTCCCCGCGGGCCAGGCTCGCGGCCCAGGCGCTCTTCTTCTCCATGGGGATCGGTAGCTTGGCCTGCGGGGGCGCTGCAACCCGCGCGCTCTCCCTCGGCCGTCCCGGCGCAAGAGCCTTGATCTCGTTGCGGATCTCCCTGATGTGGGCGGGCGTGGTGCCGCAGCACCCGCCGACGATGCGCACACCGGACTGGATCATGCGCTTCGCGTACTTCGCCATGTACTTCGGGGTTGTCTGGTAGATGTTGCGGCCCTCGACGTTCACGGGGACCCCGGCATTGGGCTGGATGCACAGGGGGAGGCCGGCGACCTTGATCATCCGTTCCGCCGCATCGAGCATGCTGCGCGGGCCTTCCGAGCAGTTCAAGCCGAGGACGTCAGGGGACAGCTCCTGGATCTCCGCCGTGAAGACCTCCGGCTCTGTGCCGTACGGCGACGTGCCTTCGGCGTTGATCGTCATGCAGGCGATGACGGCGAGATCGCAGCTCCTGCGGACGCCCCGGATCGCGGCCTTCAGCTCTCCCACGTCGAGGAACGTTTCCAGGATGAGGAGGTCGGCGCCCGCCTCCGAGAGCGCCGAGGCCTGTCGGGCGAAGAGCTCCTCCGCTTCCGAGGTTCCCATTGAACCGATGGGCTCGATCATCACCCCGAGCGGACCGATGGAGCCCGCGATGAGCGTGCTCTCGGTTCGGCCGGCATCAGTGATCGCCTGGCGCGCCAGCTCCACGGCGCGGCCGTTGATCTCGACGAACTTTTCCACAAGGCCGGCCGCGCGCAGCTTGGGGATGCCGGCTCCCCAGCTGTTGGTGGTGATCACCTCCGCTCCCGCCTCGAGGTACTCGCGGTGAATGCTCACGACCAGACGGGGATCGGAGAGGCACACCTCCTCGAAGGAACGGTTCAGGAAGATTCCCCTCTCGTACAGCATCGTGCCCATGGCGCCGTCGAAGAGGATGGTTTGCGGGCGGGAGAGACGCGTGCGGAAATCCACTTTCATGATGCTGCCTCCGGAGGACGGGTCAGGTTCGCCGTCGCGCCGCCGCGGGCTCCGGCGCGCTTTTCTGGTGGCGCTCTCTGAGGGTTTTCGCCGCCTGCACCATCGCGACGAGGGACGGTTCGGTTTCCTTCCACTGCCGTGTCTTCAGACCGCAGTCAGGGTTGACCCAGAGCTGCTCGGGCTTCAGGACGGCGAGCGCCTTTTCCAGCAGCGCGAGGATCTCCTCAAGGGACGGCACGCGGGGCGAATGGATGTCGTAGACGCCCGGGCCGATCTCGTTGGGGTAGTGGAACGCGCGGAACGCGCCGAGGAGCTCCATACGCGACCTCGCGGATTCCACCGAAAGGACGTCCGCGTCCATGGCGGCGATCGACGCGACGATGTCGTTGAACTCAGAGTAGCACATGTGCGTGTGGATCTGGGTCGTGTCCTTCACCCCCGAGGAGGCGATGCGGAACGACTCCACGGACCAGTTGAGGTAGTCCTTGCGGTCGTCCTTGCGCAGGGGGAGCCCCTCGCGGAGCGCCGGCTCATCGATCTGGATCATCCTGATGCCCGCGGCCTCCAGGTCGCGGACCTCGTCCCTGATGGCCAGCGCGATCTGCCGGCAGGTCAGTGACCGGGGCTGGTCGTCCCGGACGAAGGACCACGCGAGCATGGTCACCGGGCCGGTGAGCATTCCCTTCAATGGCTTTCGCGTCAGGGACTGGGCGTAGGCGGACCAGCGGACCGTCATCGGGTTCGGGCGCTCGACGTCGCCGAAGATTACGGGCGGTTTCACGCAGCGCGATCCGTAGCTCTGCACCCACCCGTTGCGGGTGAAGGCGAAGCCGGAGAGCATCTCCCCGAAGTATTCGACCATGTCGTTGCGCTCGAACTCCCCGTGGACGAGCACGTCGAGGCCCATGGCCTCCTGACGGCGGACGGTCCTTTCGATCTCCTCTTCGAGATACTTCTCGTACTGGGCCTGGGTGATGGTCCCGGCGCGCCGCTCGGCGCGCGTGGCCCGTACCCTCTGCGTCTGGGGGAAGGAACCGATCGTGGTCGTGGGGAACAGCGGCAGTGAAATGGACGCCGACTGAGCGGTGCGGCGCGCGGCGTACGGGCTGGCGCGCCGCGCCATTTCGGGAGTCAGGGCGGCGAGGCGTTCCTGCACCCGGAGCGCGTGGATGCGAGGGGACGATCGGCGCGACTGCCGCCTGCGGGTGCTCTCCTCCAGCTGGGCCGCCACGCTCGCCGCACCCTCGTTCAGCGCCCTTGCCACGATGACAAGCTCGTCCAGCTTCTGGCGGGCAAAGGCCAGCCAGCCGAGGAACTCATCATCGAGCGAGGTTTCCGCCGAAAGGTCCTCGGGGCAATGGATGAAGGAGCAGGAGGGAGCCACGATCACACGGTCGTTTCCGAAGGCATCCACGAACGGACGGGCGGTGTTCACCAACTCCTGGAGGTCTGCCCTCCAGATATTGCGGCCGTCGACGAGGCCGAGAGAGAAGAAGATATCTGCCGGCTTTCGCCGCAGGACCTCCGCGCCCTGGCGGGGCCCCCGCACGAGGTCCAGGTGAAGTCCCGAGACGGGCAGCTTTAAAGCGAGATCGAGGTTCTCCCTGAGGTCCCCGAAGTAGGTCGTGAGCATGAGCTTCATACCCGACGAGGCCAGGTGCGCATAGGCGTGCTTGAAGGCCTTGCGTGCCTTGTCCGAGAGGTCGGTGACCAGCAGCGGCTCATCCATCTGCACCCAGGAAGCACCCTTGCGGGCCAGCCGCTCCAGCACGTCCTTGTACACGGGCAGGATGCCGTCGAGAAGAGACAGCGGATCGGCGGCCCCCTCCCCCGGTTTCGCCAGGGAAAGGAACGTCACCGGACCGAGGAGCACCGGCCGGGCGGCAACTCCGCCCGCGGCAGCCTCCTCGAGCTGGTCGATTGCCTGGGTGAACGCCAGCCGGAAACGCTGGCCGGCGGAAATCTCGGGCACGATGTAGTGGTAGTTGGTGTCGAACCATTTCGTCATTTCCAGCGCGGGCAGGTCGCGCCCCCCCGCCTGGCTGCCACGCGCCATTGCGAAGTACGCCGGCAGGGAGAGAGGATCCAGCCCGGCCCCGTACCGCGGGGGAACGGCGCCGACCATGGCCGCCGTGTCCAGGACGTGGTCGTAGAGCGAGAAATCCCCCGAGGGGATGATGTCGATCCCCACGGCGGACTGCGTCTTCCAGTGCGCGGCCCGGATCCGTGCCGCCTCGTCCCGCAGGGACTTTTCATCCGCCTCCCCGGACCAGTATCGCTCGAGGGCCTTCTTCAGCTCGCGGCCCGCGCCGATCCGGGGGTAACCAAGAACTGCTGTGCGTGTCATCTGGCCAGAAGATAGGCATCAGCACGCACGGAGGTCAAGGGAGCTGGCGAGGGAGCGTGATCTTCGACTTCTGGTGATCCCTGCGCAGGAAATAGCTCAGCCAGGACGCGGTCCGGTACAAACGCCAGTCACGCGGGGGAACGATGAACTGGAGGCTCTGCACGAGGTCGCGGCGCTTTGCACGCCAGTACACCCGCTCCCAGGCACACATCCTCTCGGGGAAAGCCTCGCAGTGTCCGTCCGCCCGGTTCCCGCCACAGGGGCCGTTGCGCATATGCTTGGGACAGCTCGACTCCGGACAGATGAAGAAGAGGTCGGGGAGCATACAGTCGCCGCACTCGCGACAGTTGAAGAGGGCCTGCTTGGAGCCTTGCTCGAACCGGTAGATGGCGCGGACCAGCCGGGGATGGGGTTCGACCGCCCTGGTCACGGAGGCCATCAGCCGGTGGCCGGGAGTGCCCTCGTGGAAGAGCAGCCAGTGCAGTGCCTGAGTCAGCCAGAACAGGAGCGAGGGAACCCTCCGCTTCAGCGTCACCGTGAGACGCAGCGGGGTTCCGGCGATCCAGTCCCTCGCGCTTCCTTGCAGGATGTAGTAGGGCCGTCCCGGGACGGCGCGCAGCTCCTCCAACCGGTCCTGCCATGAGCCGGCAAGCTCTCCAGCGCGCGCGAGCACCTCATCGACCTCAGCAAAGGTGAGGGAGAGTCCCTCGATATGCACGCCCCGGTAGCCGAGTCCCTTCAGGATGGCCACCTGGAGCGCCGCCCGTTCCTGCCGGGCCTTCCGGCCTTTGTCGGCGGAAGCCGCCTCCTCCTCGACCTGGGCAAGCAGTCGGTCGTTGACGAAGCATCCGGGGACTTCTCCACGTCTCATGAGCCGGGCGGCGCCCGGTGTCAGCAGGTAGACGCTCCCGAGGAGGGGGACATCGAGGCCGAGATTCCTCCCCGCGTGGGCGATGAGCTCGGCGTGCTTCCACGAATCGAAGCCGAGCTGGCTGATGATAAACCGGGAGCCGGCGTATACCTTCTTTGCCAACTTCGCGTACTGCATGAACGAGGAGGCTTCCCTCCATTTGAAGGGGGAGGTCACGGCGCCCAGGAAGAAATCGGTCTTTTCCAGGGTCCGTGTCCGGTTTCCCGTGGTCACGAGCAGCCCGGCGTTCATCCGCTTCAGCAGCGCCAGCGCGCCGACCGAATCGAGGTCGAACACGGGCTGCGACACGCCAAAGGACCCCTCACGAGGATAGTCTCCCGAAAGCACAAGCAGGTTCCTGATCCCCTGTCGCATGAGCGAATAGGCGCGGGATTCCACCAAGTTGCGGCTCATGTCCTTCAGGGAGAAGTGCATGATCACCTCGACGCCCGCTTCAGCGAGCTCCCGCGCGATCACGTCCGTGAGGATCGCGGGATTCCCGCCGGCATTGTCGGTCAGGCTGACCGCGTGCACCTGCCCCGAGTCCCGCGCCATCTCGGAGAATCGGAAGATCGAATCGATCGATTTCCCGCGGAATCCCCTGCCGGGCACTAGCTCGCAGGTCACGGCGAAGCTCGAGTCCGTGGCCAGGAAGGTACTAAATTCCGCCATTGCCATGGAGTCCAATCTACGGAAAAGCCGTGCCTCGAGCAAACGTCCCCGCGCCGCTCGATCTTCTCTCCGCCGGATTTCATCCTTATATTAGGAGCATGGCAGTCAACCTTGCTATGTGGAAAAGGGCGACCACGACGCTGGTCCGCATGGACAGCAAGACGGAGTGGGACGCTCTGGATGTCGTATCGAAGTGGCTGATCGCCACGCGGTCCGGTGTCACGACGGTTACGCTGTATTCCTGCGTGATCGCGGGATTTTTCGCCCTGCGTGCGGGCGTCTTTGCGTTCCTCCCCTGGCTGGTCATGACCATTGGTCTTTTCCTCGCCCACGGCGCGAACAACCTGCTGAACGATTACACCGACTACAGCCGGGGGATCGACACGGACAATTACTTCCGCACCCAGTACGGGGTCCATCCGCTCGTCCAGGGATTCTGGGGCAAGGCCGTTCAGATCCGATGGTTCGTCGTGAGCGGTCTGCTGGGGATGCTCTCCGCCGCGTACGCGCTGTACTACTCGGGCTTTGATCCCGTGGTCATCGGCCTGTTCGTCTACGGCGCCCTGATGCTCCTGCTGTACACGTACCCGCTGAAGTACTTCGCGCTGGGCGAGCTCACGATATTCGTGATCTGGGGGCCGATCATGATCGGCGGCGTGTTCATGGTGCTCGCTCACCAGTGGAGCTGGAGCGTGGCGCTGGCGGGAATTCCCTTCGGCCTGAGCACGGCGAGCATCAACATCGGCAAGCACATCGACAAGTCAGAGGAAGACCGGCGCAAGGGCGTGCACACGCTGCCGGTGCTGATCGGCCAGACCGCGGCACGATGGGTGAACATCATGGCCATCGTGCTCGCCTACGCCGTCACCCTGTACTCGATCTTCGTCACCCGCTTCCTCTCGCCCGCGCTTCTCCTCGTTCTCGTGGCCGCGCCGGACGCGTGGAAGGCGCTCGCGCTCCTGTCGAAGCCCCGGCCCGCCGAGGCTCCCCCCGGGTACCCGGTCTGGCCCCGGTGGTTCTCCACGGTCTCGTTCATGCACAACCGGAAGTTCGGGAACCTGTTCATTCTCGGCGTGGCCCTGGATATGGCGGTACGGCTGATCTTCCCCGCGTTCTGGAGATAGGCCAAGTACGCTAGTGTTGTGTCCCTGAAATAACTAGCCATATCCTATTTCTTTGCTTTCCGCTGTCGCGGCTGGGTGCAACCCGGCTTGAGTTCTTCCAACTTCCGCCGCGCACGGTCAAGCTTCTTCATG
>Ga0315279_10001696_pt1 | contig 35888 bp, 43 predicted proteins | sample YL17G06_20_MG_FD_203694 | JGI IMG/M metagenome (GOLD analysis project Ga0315279, IMG submission 203694) | Sediment microbial communities from Yellowstone Lake, YNP, Wyoming, USA - YL17G06_20 | ecosystem: Environmental > Aquatic > Freshwater > Lake > Sediment | place: USA: Wyoming | collected...
TATCTGTTCCTTTACTTCCTTGGCTACCCGGTAGCCTTTTTTGTTTGTTGTTGTTGCCATGTTATTACCCCTATTATATATTATTCAAACTCATAGAAAAGGTGTCTGAATTTTGGGGTACCGAGCATAATGGCCCAGGAAAATTTTATAAAAAGAATGGCCGGAGCAGAAATTTCTTCTTATGAATTGGATTTTGTCACAAAAAAAGGAGAAAAATTAGTTGGCAGGGTAATAGGTTCTCCGATAAAAGACAGAAATAAGAAAATAATTAATGTCATTATAATGATTTCTGATATCACGCGACACAAAAAAGCAGAAGAGGATTTAAAAGAAAGTGAAGAAAAATATCGTCAGCTAATTGATTTAGCCCAAGAAGGCATCTGGCTTATTGACGATAAGGCTATAACAACTTTTGTAAATCCAAAAATGGCTGAAATTCTAGGTTACAAACCAGAAGAAATGATAGGCAAACATCTTTTTTCATTTATGGATGAACGGGGTGTAGAAATTGCTAAAAAAAACATTGAGCGCAGGAAAAAAGGAATTAGTGAACAGCACGATTTTGAATTCTTAAAAAAAGATGGTTCTCGAATCTATACCGCTTTAGAAACCTCATCAATTAAGGATAAAAAGGGAAATTATGCCGGAGCTTTGGCGGTTGTGGCTGATATTACTCAGCGTATAGCAATGGAATTAAAGATTAAGAAATCAGAGGAAAAATACAGAAACATAATCAGCTTTTCACCCGAGCCAATTATAATTTCTGATTTAAGTGGAAAAGTAATCGATTGTAATCAAGCAGGATTAGATTTGTATGGCTTTTCCAAGAAAGAAGATTGTATCGGCCTGTCGTCTCTTGATTTTATTGCTTTAAAAGATCGCCAACGGGCAATAAAAGGTATGGCTGAAACGATTGAAAAGGGCATAACGAGAAATGTTGAGTATATTTTAAGAACAAAAGGTGGGCGCGAATTTCCGGGAGAAATCTCTGTTAGTGTCGTTAGTGATGATAATGGAAAACCATTATTTTTGATGGCCATAACAAAAGATATTTCCGAACGTAAAAGAATTGATCGGGCCAAAAGCGAGTTTACTTCGATTGCTTCACATCAGTTAAGAACACCACTTTCAATAATGAGCTGGTATTCCGAGATGCTTTTGGACGGGAAGGCGGGTGTAATGAACAAAAAACAGAAGAAATATGTTAAAGAAGTTTATAATGCAAATACTAATTTGATAAAATTAGTAAATCTGCTTCTAAATATTTCAAGAATAGAGTTGGGCACTTTCGTGGTGAATTCGAGTCAGATAGATCTTATTAAAACCATAAATAAAGTTCTCAAGGATTTCTCGTCTCAAATTAAAGAAAGAAAATTAAAAATAGAAAAGAAATACAAGGAAAAGATATTTCTTCTGAACACCGACCAGAATATTTTGAACATTGTTCTTCAAAACGTGCTTTCGAACGCCATACGTTACACACCTAACAAGGGAAGAGTTATAATTTCAATAGATAAAAAAGAACCATGGGCTTTAATTCAGGTTTCAGATACCGGATATGGCATACCCGAAAGCCAAAAAACTCAAATATTCACAAGATTTTTCAGAGCTGAAAATATAAAACTCAAAGATACGAGCGGAACTGGTTTAGGGCTTTATATCGCAAAATCAGTACTTGATCAGATAGGGGGCGAAATCTGGTTTAAATCAATTGAAGGAAAAGGAACCACTTTCTATGTAAAAATTCCTCTTGAGATTAAAAAAACTAATACTAATACGTAAAATGTCTAAAAAAAAAGAGAGAAATAAAATTCTAATCGCAGAAGACGAAGAACCAATGTTAAACGCCTTGAAAGATGCTTTCGAAAGTATGAAGTTCGATGTTTTCGGTGCGAGGAATGGAGAGGAAGGATTAAGAATTGCCCTTAAAGAACATCCCCAGGTAATCTTAATTGACATTTTGATGCCAAAAATGGACGGAATGACGATGCTAAAAAAAATAAGAGAAGATCAGTGGGGTAAAGATGTTCCCGTGATAATTCTAACCAATCTGAGTGATGTGGAAAAAATAGCCGAAGCAGTAGATGGTCGGGTCTGTGATTATTTGATCAAAACCGATTGTAGTATAGAAAATATAGTTAAAAAAGTTAAAAAAATAATTCACCTCGTTAAATAATTTTGCAAGATGCAAAATTTCCCGAAGGGAATTTAACGGGGGTAAAAATAAAATATGAATGAAGAAAGCAGCAAAAGAGAGGAATTTAAGGTTTCTGGTGATGATATTTTGAGGAAAGTAAAAGAATTGATAAGACAAGGAAATATTAGACGGATAATTATAAAAAACGAAAAGGGCGAAACCTTGATGGAAATTCCTTTAACCTTTGCAGTTGTTGGTGCCGTTGTTGCACCAATACTGGCAGCAGTGGGCGCTTTGGCAGCTTTAGTTACGAATTGTACTATTATTGTTGAAAAAAAATAATCTCCTGATTGAGTCCTGAAGTTTTCAGGATATTTTGCTATGAGAAAATTAGGTATATTAATTTTTATCTTAATAATAATTTCTTTGGTTGGTTTTTTATTTTGGAATGATATTCTGGACATTTATTCAAGATTTTCGCTAAAATTACCGCAACTGAAAAACGATGTTACTAACTTTCTATCAAAAGAAGCAGAGAAAATAATTTTAGCACCACCGCCTTTAAGGTCGGCGTCTGAAGATTCGCAGTCTCTTTTAACCAAAAAAGGAGTTATTGAATGGACAAACAATCAAAGAGAAAAAAATGGCTTGCCACCACTTAGCGAAAGCTCAAAACTGGATCAAACGGCAGAAGCAAAAGTTAATGATATGTTTCAGAAACAATATTTTGCCCACGCGTCTCCCTCTGGTGAAGGAGTAGGGGATCTGGCAAAAAATTTTGGGTACGATTTTATTATTCTCGGCGAGAACCTCGCCCTGGGGAACTATAAAAATGATGAAGATCTTGTACAAGCTTGGATGAATAGTCCCGGCCATAGGGAAAATATTTTAAACAGCAGGTATCAGGAAATTGGCGTAGCTGTGAAAAATGGCACCTACGAAGGAAGAACTACCTGGATGGCAGTTCAACATTTTGGCCTACCATTATCAAGTTGTCCTTCTCCTGATGCGGGGACTAAATCTCAAATTGAAACGAATCAAATTACAATTAATAATCTTCAGAAAACATTGAGTGCCCTTCAGAACGAGATTATGAATATGCAGCCAAAGAGAGGGCCACTATACCAACAAAAAATAGAAGAATACAATGGTCTTGTAAGGCAATACAATAATTTAGTTGAGGAAACGAAAACCCTAATCTTAAAATTCAATACAGAGGTTAATCAATTTAATACCTGCGTCGCTGGTGACTAACAATATTTAAATAAAAGTGCTATGCTCGATAGAGGATTTCGAAAAATCCTACTGGGTAAATCGGGAAAATTTTGAAGAAATTTTCTATTCAAAATTATCCTAACTAAAATAGAAAGGTCGTCAAAAATTCATCCTCCTAAATGAATTTAACTAATAAAAACAAAACAGATGAGCAAAACCCAAGAAAACTTACTAAAGGCATTTGCCGGTGAATCAATGGCTAGAAATAAATATACTTTCTTTGCCAAAGCTGCTATGGCAGAAGGCTTAGTGTGGGTAGCCAAGGTTTTCGAAGAAACTGCAGATAATGAAAGAGCTCATGCCGAAGAAGAATTAGAAAAAATAACAGAAAGAGTTGAGATGACCAATACTTATGACATCCATCCTGTAAAGAAAACTCTGGAGAATTTAAGGAACGCCGCTGCCGGAGAAAAATATGAATGGGGTACAATGTATCCTAATTTTGAGAATATAGCTCGTGAAGAGGGGGAAAAAGAAATTGCTACTTTATTTAGAGAAATTAGTGAAGTTGAAGAGAAACACGAGGAAAGATACAATATCTTAGCTAATCGCTTGGAAAACGGTACTCTTTTTAAAAGCGATACCGAAATCGAATGGAAGTGTCTAAACTGTGGCTATATCCATAGAGGAAAAAGCGCACCTGATAAATGTCCTCTTTGCCGGAAACCTCAAGGTTATTATATGGCCTTAAAAGTAGTGAGATAGATAAACGAGCGTGAGACAAAAACAAAGCATTTTTAAAAATGATAAAGAAGAGCATAAAATTGTTTCTTATTTTCTTTTGAGAAAATTAGTAAGAATAATGCCTTTGAAAGTAGCTCAAAAATTAGGGCGATCTTTGATGAACTCAAAAGAGTTATTGGATAGGACTGGCCTAGGTAACCCTGAAAAAGAAGATATAAAAGCTAATGAGCTAGGAATAAAAGAAGCAAGTGAAGATATTATTAATAAAAAGCCTTACCGGTATAAAGTAGACACAAAAAGAGTGATAGATGATTTTCTAATTTATCTGCGATTAAAAAAACCTTCAAATAATTAAATCCTTTCTATGAGGATGAAAAGGAAACTCGGATTCCAAAATAGGATGTATTCCTGGGCAAAAGCCTTCATCGGTTTATGACCAGAAAACGGGGTATAAGAATCCCATCAATATCGCTTCTAGCGGTATAAGGCGTTTCGAAAGAGACACCAAAGACCATTCGATCAACGAAAGTTGAGAGAGGAAATCAATAACGCTAGAAATGGTATTGTGGAGAAACTTCTTAACAGAAGATCTCCCTACCCCCATTTTTTTATTTTAGCCCTTCAGGGGCATTTTTATTTTGATAAATTTTGAGTTGTTTTTTTGTTCAGAAGTGTTAGAATGGCCTAGAACTTTTAATAGACAGGTGGGTGTTAAAATGGCAAAATGTCCCAAATGTGGAGGACAAATGGTTCGTATTTCATTGCGAAAAGGCAGCAGTAGTCTAGCTAATGGTTACAGATGCAATAAATGTGGCCGTACTAAGGGGTCAGGCAGGTCTAAGTCTATGAAAAAATTAGAACTATTGGCTGCAACTTCCCAAAATGTCTCATAGAGGCAAAATTAATTTTCGCCTCTTTTTTTGTATCATACTTGATTTTTTTCAAGAAATAATTTAAAATATCGTTAGCAGCAACTTAAAAAGGAGGTGAAATAAATTGCCCTTTTATCCTGGAACCAAACTCTGCCCAAATTGTGGAAGGCCTGGCAAATGTTTTGCCCGAGAAACCAACGAATCCATTTATTATTATGACGAATATACTTTTCAATGCTCATATTGTGGTTGTATTATTAGAGAAAAAAAAGATAAAGGTTCAACCATTTCAGGAGTTAAGATAACAATCTGTCCTTTCTGCGGAAAAAGACCCAAAGAGCATGAAAGACCTTCCAAAGAGCTAATCCAAAGTCCTGCCAAATCTCTGCGGGATTTTTTTTGAGGAAAAAAGTAATCTTTCATGAAAAATTAACCAAAAACGATTATTATAGAAAAGCATTGACATTATAATAATTTGAGGTATTATATCTAAGCATCAAAAATGAACCTGAAAGATAAAAATTTAAGCATATTTTCTAAAAATGGAGCAAAAAAACTTTCCAGGCCTTTTGCACTCTTGTTTTTGGTAAATTTTTTAATCATAAACTGGAATAATGTTTCCTGGATTTTTAATTATAAATTAATTTCAGGGGCTGCGAATAAGTTCCTAGAAATATTGGAAAATAAAAAAGTTTTTGCGAGCGAATTAAATAATAATTTTCCTGCTAAAGAAAATAGTTTAGAGATTCCCAAAATTGGAGTTACAGCTCCAGTAATAATTGCAGAAAATTTGGATCAAAATTATTTTGATAAAGAACTTGATAGGGGAGTGGTTATGTTTCCAAACTCAGTCCTGCCTGGCGAAATTGGTCAAACGATTATTTTGGGCCATAGCGCGCCTCCTAACTGGCCGAAAATAAATTACGATGGCGTCTTCAGCCAGGTAGCAGATTTAAATGATGGAGATGAAATCGTTTTATACTTTAATAATAAAAAATATAGTTACTTTGTTAACGATAAAATTTTACTAGAAAAAGGAGAAGAAATTCCTAATAATGAAATTTCTTCAGATAATACCTTATTGCTAATAAGTTGTTGGCCTCCGGGAAAAAATATCCAAAGAATTATTGTAGAATCGAAATTAATTAAAAACTAAAAACAAAAATAATATGATTAATAAAATAAAAAAAATAATAACTATTTTAATCTCTTTCGGAGTAATGCTGCCGCTTCTTAGTTATGCCGTTTATTCTCCGAGTGTTCAACTTTATACTAATGGATCATCAACTAGTCCAGTTAGTATTTCTTACAATTCTTCTGTTAATCTAACTTGGTCTTCAAGCAATACTGATTATTGCCAGGCTTCTGGCGATTGGTCAGGAACAAAGAATACTTCAGGCTCAGAAACAATTTATAACATAAACTCAAATAAAGATTTCAAAATTACCTGTTCTAATTCAAGTGGTTTTGCAACGTCCGAAATGGTGATTAATGTAACCAGTACTCCGACTTCTTTTCGGGTAAGTAAATTAGTCCAAAACGTCTCTCAAGGGACCGGTTATTCAGATGCAGTTTCGGCTAATCCAGGCGAACAGGTATCCTTCCGGATTCAGTTAACGGCAGGCGATGCCGGACTGCAGGACGTTATCGTAAAAGACACTTTACCAAGCAAGATGATATATCTTGGAGATCTAAAAATAGATGGCACTTCTTATTATACCGATATAACTTCAGGAATTAATACTGGTTATTTATCGAGTAATCAATCAAAGGTTATAACCTTTGATGCTAGAGTAGCAGATGCGAATCAGTTTAATCTTGGTACAACCACGCTTATAAATAGCGTTCTAGTTTATAACTCTCTTTTTGCGGATTCAGATACTGCAAAAGTAATGGTTTATAAAGCCACAGGGGGTGGAGCTACTAATGTTCCAACTGGTTTGAACAATAATATATTTTTTAATTCATTTATATTACCTTTGGTTTTAACCTTACTGACAATCTGGCTTTTCAAATCCCATATTGTTAATTTTGAAGAATGGGTGGACTTAAGAAAAAATAAATACCGCGCATACAGGGCGCGAAAAATTCTTAATAAAATCAGAACTCAGGAATTGCTTCAAAAGAACAGAGATAAGTTAAATAATATCTAAGAATCAGCCCCTTTCGGGGCTTTTTTCTTGACAAAGATTAAAACATTAACTAATATTTTTATAGAAAAGGAGGTATTTAAAATAGAAAAAGAAGCGAGCAAGAAAGAGGAAGAAATGCCTAAAGAGGCAAAACTCTTGCTGGAAATGGTACAAAAAGCTGGAACGAAAGGAGTAACGCGGGAAGAAATGAGAAATACGCCATTGGGTGATTTGTTTAAGAATCCGAACGGCTTTAACTGGCTTTCAGCACAGGAAAAAATTGAATGTCACGTATGCATAAACGGCAACGATCCAATTAATACATGGTTTCTTTGGAAAAAAATAGAAGGCGAAGAACCACCAGAATACTTTAAACAAGTATCCAGTACCTCAGGCAAGCAATAATTGCTCAATTCTCAAAGGGGCTCCAATTTTTCAAAAACGAACAATTAGCCCCTCTTTTTTTATTCTATCTTGACTTTCTAAAATAAAAGTGTTATTCAATAATATCTGAACATTAAAAGGTGATAAGATATTGGAAACCCTAAATCTTAGTCGGGGGCAAAAAATAAAACTAAGAGTTTTCGGCGAAGTGTCTTTAGGGATGAAAAAGCGCCCAGAATGGTCGGTTCCTATTGAAGTCTTCTTGGTCCGCTGTAAAAAACATGGCCTATTTGAAATCTACCGCCAAGGCGATGAAGGAAAACTTCTCTGCCCGAAATGTATGGAAGACTTGTTTATCTTTGTTTCCTCCTTGAAACAAATAGTTTCCAAAATGGCCGGATCAGAAAACTGAAACTGGCCCTTTTTTTATTCCCGCCCGTCCATCGCTGGCCCGCCAAAGTTTTGTGAGGCAAAATTTAGGAGGGCTGGGTAGTTTTTGCTTTAACTCACGCAATCATTGCTGTATGATATTTGATCGAGGTAAAAAAATCGTTATTAGGAACTTAAAGCTTTGTGGAGAAACTAGTTGCCAATGAGAATATTTTTTAGTAAGATAAAATAGGTATTATTAAAGGTAGTTTAATTATAAATAATAAATAATTAGCAATTAAACAATATGTCCCAAAAAATATTAATAGGAATAATAACAATATTGATAATCATAGCGGTTATTATTATGATTTCTTTTTCCAAATCTAATCAAAAAAAACAGGAAACAAACGAATCGGTCCAGCAGAAAACTAATGAAATTACCCCAGCTACTGTAGATGAATCGATTAAATCACTGATAGAAAAGTTCAAATTAACTTGCGTCGATTTCCTGGCGGGAGATCTGAGCGGTAATCCCGACGCCGATTGCCCAGGATTTGAAAATCCGGTAAATAAAAATTTATGTTATTATTGTTTTGCCACTAAAAATCAAAGCGCGGCCTTATGTGGAAAAATCGATGCTGATTCCGGTTTTAAGGTAGTATGTCAAAGAGCAACTGGAAGCTCTATTGATGAAATAATGAATCAATAATTTTTAAATTAAATATACCTAAAACCGCCCGATAGGGCGGTTTTTTAGTTGACAAAGTATAAAATTAATTTAAAAATGGATTCAGCTCATTGAGGGGTGATAATGTGGCAATTGAATACAAAACAAAAAAGAGAAACGAATGCACTATTCTCTACGAAAGTCTTGTTTTTGTAAGTCATAATCCTGGAGCGCCTAAAACTCATCTTATGTATACAGTGAATCTGAGCTTCATAATGTTTAAGCAAGTCAAAGATAAGCTAATCAAAGAAGGTTTGATAGAAGAAAGAATGAGAAATCAAATATCAGCATTGTATATCACTGATAAAGGTCGTCAGGCAATTAAATTAGGCGGAGAGTTTCTGGTCTTATTAGGATACTTAACACCTACGGGGGCCATCTAAAGCCTCTTTTTTTATTGAATTTTCACTCGAATCGGGGTAAAGTGGAATATACAAGAAATTTTTGAAACATAAAGAAAATTATGATTATTAAAGAAAAAACACCTCTTGAATCTCTTAAATCCCTTGGTTCTTTTGCAAAGGTTGTTCTTGATATTGAGAAAAAAATTATAGCAGTTGGCTGCGAACTTCACGTTGATTGTGCTGAAGAATTGATGAAAAACGGCTCTTTATACGCTAATCTATGGGGAGCCAATGTTTACCCAGAAGACAAAAAAATCGATTTCATTGCTTTGATAAACATTCGACCGGCTAGTGGCAATCGTTCAATGGAAATTGAAGATGCTAACATTAGAAAAAAGGTTGAAGATATTATTAAAGAGTTACTATTTTAATGAACTTTGCGCGTTGGGAAAAATTTGATAAGAGCCAACAACTTCTTATGATTGGCTCGGAGTTTTTGAGGGCAAAAGCTTGGCAATATAAAGATAGAAAGAAATTTCTTTCTGCTCTCGAGCGCGCTTTGGAGTTAACCGACTTAACACTCTCTGATTCTAAATGGAAAAATAGTTTTAGTATGTTGCTGGGATTACGAGAAGAAGTGGCTAAGTTTTATACGGCTAAAAATAAAGGAGACGTTTCTTTGCTTTACAATGCGCTATAATTAATAGAAAAAATCTTAGTCTCTTTGAAGCCCATCCAGGCTCTTTTTTATTGAATTTTTGTTTGTCCTGAGTCTCATCGAAGGAAGAAAATCGGGGTAGGGAAGAGAAGATCGCCAAAAGGGCGATTTTTTGGTAGAATTGAAATATGAAAATATCAAAAGCAGAATTTGCTAAAGGTGTTATCGGGGACGATTACGGCATGAAAGATAATTTGCCGCATATCGCTTTTTTTGGCCGCTCCAATGCCGGGAAATCAAGCGTAATTAACTCTTTGGTCGGCAAAAAAGACCTTGTAAAAGTGAGCAAGAGGCCGGGGAAAACGCGCCAAGCGAATTTTTTCCGCATCAATGATTCTTTCTATTTAGTTGATTTTCCCGGATACGGATATGCGAAGCGTTCGATATTGGAACGCAATAAGATGATCAAAAGGATTTTTTGGTATGTGGAGTTTTCCAAAGCGAGACCAAAGGCAGTTTTCTTAATTATTGACGCCAATGTCGGTTTGACCACCCTAGATCGGGATATGATAAAAATTCTTAAAGCAAACAAACACCAAATTGTCATTGTTGCAAACAAAATCGATAAATTAGATAAAGGCGCCGCGGAAAAACAGCTTTCTTTAATCCAAAAAGAAGCGCGAGATATACCGGTTTTGCGATATTCTGCCAAAACAAACGAAGGAAAAGACGAATTAACTAAAAAAATTGCGAGTTTTGTATAAAAAATTAATTTTATGATAATTTTCTAATATTTATAGTCAATCGTAACAACAAAGAATCGCCTAAAGGGCGGTTTTTTATTCACGCAATCATTGAACGAGAACCCAAAGTCCCTATTTGTGTCGCATAATTAACGGCCGTATTGATTGACTTATCGTTTCTTATGTGCTAATATTACACACGTAAGATAGTTGCCTAATAAAAATTTAGTCGAGTTTATTCGGGAAACTAAACTTTAGGATAAAACCTTAAAATATAAGAATTAATTTATTTACCATAAACATGGAAGGAACAATTAAAACTCTTATTTCAGATAAAGGGTTTGGATTTATTACCATTGAAGGAGAAGAGAAAGATCTATTTTTTCACAAGAATGAAGTCAAAGGAGTGACCTACGAAGAACTAAAGGTGGGAGACAAGGTATCTTTTGAGAAAACTGATTCTCCGAAAGGACCCAATGCGACAAACGTAACTCGCATTTAAGAATCCATTCTGTAAAATCAGACAACAAAAAATCGCCAACGAGGCGGTTTTTTGTGTCCCTTCGTACTATTGACAGATTATATTTTATTTGCTATAATAAAATTATAAGAGGTTTAAATGGATGAAGGATCTTGAAAAATGGAAAAGTCGAATTAGAGCTGCAAAAGGAATTGCCGTAGGTCCTGGTGGAAAGATCTCTGGAGGCAATTGGGAGGAAATCAAAAAATGGCAAATAGAGTTTCAGTTGGAGCACTGTATTTCTTGTATCCACTTCGATCCAGAAAAAGAAGACTTCGAAGAGAAAGGACATCCCAATGATCCCGATGATTGTAATCATCATTGGACCGATATCGCAGGACAATGCTGGAATTACCGAAACCGAGAAGAAGCAAAGAAAGCAATGGCTTTAGTTCAAGAAGCGGCTCGACAAAGAAAAGAGAATCCGGTCATTGTTTTTCCTTCAGAAAAAAGAGAACAACTTGAGAAAAAATTTTTGGAATACAAAGGACGTTTAGATCCTTACAAGGCTCCAGAATTACAAATGGATACCCTTTGTAAGATCGAAGTCCTGAGAAAACTTCTCAAGGAGGGAACTATCAATACCGAGGATCTCAAAAAAGAGATGGCTCAGACTTATGGTTCTGGCTTTAGCGAAGGCGCCTTCTTAAATGCTTGTAATGTCATCGAAGACTACTGTTTAACAGGAGGTGCTAATTTGAAAGGAGGAACCGGTCTTTCTCCCATCTAATCCTAAATGGGGCCCTATCTAACTTATTAAAGAGTTACGAATTTGGACCCCGTTTTTGTTTCTTCATGTGATTTAATATTGTGCGACATTTATTTAGAGGAATCAAAAACAGTGATATTAGAAATTTCACTGTTTTTTAGTAAAACATTGACAAAAATATAATTATTTTTTATAATTATATAGCTCTAAAATAACTAAATACGAGGCGATTTGATTGAAAGGAAAAAACGTGGTTCCAAGAATAGATTTTGAACCTTCTTTTATATACGATCTTGTTTGGAAAGAATTGTTAGCAAGAACGAAATCAGGAAAAAACTATCCTAGCCGTGAGGAAATATTTGCATACACGAGGAAAATGAAGGTCTATTGGAACAAAAAGAAGAGAGGAATACTTGAAGAGATGGCCTTGGTAACCCATTTGAAATGGCGGCGAACTGAAATTCCATGCTTTGTTGTCGGTGCACCAAGATTTGCTTCTTTCAACGCTTTCTCACATCCCTTGACGATGCATATTCAAGATTATCAAGAAAATCCTGAACTTTTTCTGAAACGCCTGATCCATGAATTGATTCATAATCTATTTATCGACAATCCAGATCTCTGGCCTGAAGATTATCTCGATAAGAAGTACGGACCCGAATCATTTGATACGAAGGCGCACATTCTTGTTTATGCATTGCATGTCCACATAGCGGAAAAATGTCTGAACAAGAAGAAAAATATAGTTCACACTAGCGAAAAACATGGCTACACTAGAGCATGGGAAATCGTGAAGAAGGAAGGATACGAAAACATTATCCGCGAATTCGTGGAGTATATAGAAGAAAAAAAGAAGCGCAGCAATTCATAAGATTGCTGCTTTTTTTATTTATCTTTACTAAGAGAGTGAAACCCCAGTAGTAGAGCAAAGCTCACTACGGGGCAAGCTGTTTATGAATAGTCTATTTTTTCAAGTCCTTCCCGAGAGAGTGAAACTGTTTGTGGATGTCCCTGAGTCTTTTATTTGTGACGTGAGTATAGATTTGGGTGCTGGTAATGCTTCTGTGGCCGAGAAATTCTTGGATAGTTCTCAAATCAACCCCTTGGCTCATTAAATCAGTGGCATAAGAATGGCGTAGGGTGTGAGGGGTTGTAAAAAATGGTATACCAGACAAAACAGCGTATTTTTTGACAATTCTTTCAATGGAACGGGGAATTAACCGCATATCAGAATCTCTTCTTGCCCGAAAATGTATAAAGAGAGCTTTTTCCTTATCACGACGACTTTCCAGATATTTCTTAACCCAAGAAATAGCTCTCTCTGAAAAATATACGGTTCTAGGATATCCGCCTTTTCCTATAATACCCAATTCAAGTTCTTTCTTGTTTTTTATGTTGGCAAATTGCTCCCGGTTCAAAGCCACCAATTCCGCTATCCTCATCCCGGTTGAGAAAAAGGTCTCTAAAATAGCCCGATCTCTTAGACCCATAGGCGTATCTGTTTCCGGAGCCAGTAAAAGCTTCTCGACTTGCTCTAGACCGAGGAATTTGACTGTTTTTTCGCGTCTAGCGTCCTTTGGAAGAGCTATCTTGTCAGATGGTATAGAAACTATGTCTTTGACCGTAAAGTAGCTTAAAAGGGCTCTTAGGGCGATAAGATAGTAGTTCTGGCTTATTTTCTTCAAAGAATGGCCTTTTTTATCGCTAAAACGGCTTAAAAACAATCTATAAGCCCAAATATCCTCAGAAGTCAGTTCATGAGGTAAAATAGCCTCTTTTTTGGTCATTTTGAGCCAAAAGATGAACTTCTGGAGGTATCTCTGGTAGTTTTCCTGGGTTTTATCGGAAAGGCCTTTTTCAACCTCGCAATAATCCAAAAAGTCGGGGATGTGCTTAACAATAGGAATATTTGATTGATTCATAAAATTTTTTAAAAAATAATTCAAAAATAATAAAAAAATATAAGAAAGCAGATTCTTGCGATATTTGGAAAAATGTCCGCAAAATCTGCGTTAAGTACAAGAGGCATTTATAAGAGAGGCTAAGAGAAGTGTTGAATATGTTAGATATAGAATGCCTCTTTACTTTTATTGTGCGCCCTTTCCTATATTCATAATAAGAGGTTCAAAAACCCCTGTCAAGTACCTCCCCTATGCCTTTTGGGGCCTATAAAAAGAAAAAAAGGGAGTAAAGAATTATGGCAGCTCATTATCTATTAAAAGCCTTGTGAATTCTTTGAATTCCCCTTTTGCTAGAAGGACCCAGACATAACATTTAATTGTTTGTCTTTCCTCCATTTGAATATGCAGTGCGAGCTTAGCATTTTCGAGAAACTTTTCCACCCTATCGTTGATCGTTTGCGCTCTTTCCTTAAGATTTTGTGAGCGCGCTGGGTAGTCATTGGCAATGATCATTATTCCAATATCATGGTGATAGATGTCCCTTGATCCATAAGACTGGACCGTGACATCTATTTCTTCTGCGGTCAACGATCCTTCTGTACCTAGTTCCGTACTCAACGCCTCTGCAACTATTGTTGGCATATTTTCAACGAGCCGTTCTATTACGCCTGATTCAGATATTTTGGGATTTACCCTAATATCGACATGTGGCATTCATTTAATCTCCTGTAACTTCATTATATCAAATACATATAATTTGTCAATAGTGAGTAGTCAAAATAAAAAAGGGACTTGATCCTCACGGAAAAATCCCTTTAGGTTAGATTTTGATTTCTATCCAATTACCTTCTATCAACAGCTCAACCTTTTCTACTACTAAAGCTACAAATGTAGACTCAACATGAAATGCTATAAAATCTTTCGCCTTCTCTACTGCCGCGTTAACAGAAGTATCAGTAACAGAAAATTCTATCGGATCCTTCGGCTTCTTCTCAGAGATAACTCTCGGCCAGTATCTACCCTTATACTCCATTTTAAACGACCTAATAATTTTATAATCTACTTAGTTTCTTTAGTCAAGTAAAACACTGGCCCCACTAATTAAATGTCGCACAATATAAAGATGCTTTCCTTATTAAAAAAATCAGAGTAAATTTAAACTCTGATTTAGAAAAACAAAAAAAGAGAAGGTAGTGATTTAGGCATAGAATGGCAAGTGCGATCTGATGATATCTCCGTAGACAGGATGCTCTTCAAGGGCAATTATGATAGTACTAGGAGCGACTCCTAATGTAATCTTCTTCGTGCGGCCATAATGACCGAGATTCAATGATACAGCATGGATAAGTCCCATAGCCTCCATTTCATTTATCAGCTGGCTTACTCGTCTTTGTGTTAACGGAGGCATAATCATCTGTTTGCATAGCTTTGAATATGTTTCATATAACCGACCAGTGGTATGCTGACTGCTATCGACAACCTTGGTTTCACCTATAGCGAAGACACTGATTATTAGTGCCTTCATGTGTGCTGGAAGATCCTTAAGAGTCTGAATAACTCTGTCAAAGTCGATGCTATTCTCTGCGTCTCGAACATGTTTTTCTGTGATGGATTTATTGTTTCTTCTGATGGCTAATTCTGCTGCGACTCTGAGAAGATTCAAAGCCCGGCGGGCATCGCCATGTTCAGCTGCTGCTAGTGCTGCGCAAACGTTTATGGATCCCTCATCTAGGACCGCCCCAAATAATGCCAAATTGGCACGCTGTCGAAGGATGTCTCCGATTTCTGTTGCATTATATGGAAGAAAATGTACTTCCTCTGTCTTTAGTGTACTTAAGGTTCCAGCATCTAACCATTCCTTGCTTTCACGATTGGCAATACCGATTATCACTATTTTGCTCTGAGAAAGCTGTATTCTGTTTAGATCATACAGGAGATTATTTCCTTGTGGCTTCCCTCTTTCTTTTTCAATGCACCAATCAACTTCGTCAATGACAAGGATTATCGTTTTCTTTTGCGAGTCTAATCCTTCCCGGAATCTGTCGAAAAGTTCTCCTAAGGCAAGGCCGGAGCAGGGAATCTTATTGATCTTATCAATGCCGAGTTGTTTGCAGAGTTCAACTATAATTCTGTACGGACCTCCCAGAATGCGGTAATTTACGTAGCAGATTTGCAAGTTTGAAACTGAATTTTCTTTAGCTTTATCAGCAAGTCTCGAAAGAACCCATCTCGTGACAGCGGTTTTGCCCGTGCCAGTTTTACCATAGATAGACAAGTTTGAGGGTTGGCGTCCTATTAATACAGGGGAAACTGCTTCGGCGATCGAACGTATTTGATCATCTCTGTTTGGGAATGCTTCTGGAACAAATTTTTCCATCAGTGGTTCCGAATCTCTGATTATGCACTTATTTTGGACAACATTGCTGAACACTTGATTTAGTATTTCTTCGCTTCTGCTCATTTTTTATACACCTATTCGGACAAGAAACCATCTTTGATTTCCTATCTGGATAGGTGTATTTTTCTTCTCTTTTTTATCTTTAATTATTTTAAAAGAACTACTAATAGTCATTTAGTATATCTACAAAAATAATATCTGTCAAGCAATTTTAATGCTCACCAGGACTCAAAATGTATTTTTAGAGAAGAGAAATCTTTATCAGTGTGCGGTTCGAGTTTTTCAGCTGGATACCCAACTGGGATTAAATTGATGGCTGTGAAATTTTTCGGGACTTTCAACAGCTTTAGTATTTTTTGAGCCCCATCCGGCTGGAGATTCTTCCATACTGTCCCCAACCCCAAAGCTGTTGCCTGCAAAAACATATTTTCAGTTGCTACTGATAAATCCTGAATTGCTAAATGAGTCTTGCTAGTATCGGTCACAGGAATTATTAGCAATGGCACCTGTTTTACAAATTCCTGGACAAAATTCTGGCTGACAATCTCAAAAATCTTTTCTTTTGTTCTCTTGTTTTTAACAATTACAAATTCAATGGCTTTGTTATGATTTCCGCTTGGAGCAAATTGCCCAGCTTTTATGATTTCGGTAATATATTTCTCAGGAATGGGGTCAGTTTTATATTCCCTTACTGATCGGCGATTTATTATTTCTTTAGTTATCATATTTTTAATTATTAATTACTGACTAATGTGATATATAACATCTTTTCGTTCAACAATAATTTTCCAGCCAGCACGTTTGGCATATTGATAAAGTTTTTTATTCGGATTGAAACAAATAGGATTTTCTACCATTTTTAAAAAGCCGATATCGCTTTCTGTATCCCCTACCCCAACCGATCCCTCTAGTGTCAGTTTCTCTTTCTCGATGGCGCGCTTTAAAACCTTAGCTTTATCAATAATTAAATCAAGGTAAAGCACTTTACCAGTAAACCTTTTTTGCTTATCAATTTCATATATCTGGCCATATACTTTATTAAATCCCAGTTTTCTGCAAAACTCTTCAACAATTCTTTTGGGAGAGTGAGAAATCGCCAGAAGAAAATAGCCCTTTTTCTTTAACTTTTTTATAAGATCCCGAGAATATATATAAGTCCGATTTTTCTGTAAGGCCACAACCTTTTTTGCAATTTTTGAAAACTCTTTATAAGTGATGCCTTTTACTTTTTTTCTAAATGCCCTTACTACTGCATTTATGTATTCCTCATAAGGACCTTTTCTGTCAAGCCAATTTTTATGCGATATCGCATACAGTCTTTTAATCTTGGATGAAAAAACACCTTCCTGGATGAAGGCGTCTGTCAATTCTATAACTAAACTTGATCTAAAAATCGTGCCGTCAATATCAAAAATGGCTACTTTTCTCATTTTATTGGGCTTTTTGTGAGAATAGATTATATAGTGCTCACTATAAATAGAGCCATGCCACCAACTGCGAAGGCTAGGGCAAGCACGATCAGGATATAGCTCCAATTAGTTTTACCTTGTTCAATAAACATTGTTTTATTTTAGCAAAAGCAAAAGAACTTGGCAACACTTATGGAACAACAAATAAAAAAAGCCCTTATTATCTTTGATGACAACAGGGCCTTTGGACGATAAGACATCATCTTTCGATCCTTTCTTCTTTTTGATGCTTCTTGTAATATTCTTGGGCTTTTGCAACCGCATTTTCCGGATTCTTTAAGATAGGACATAGATTCTGCGGGTCTAACTTCTGATATTTTGTGAAGTATCGCACTACTTTTGGAACATCCTTTTGAGAAATTGCCAAGCCACCAGCAACTTTATACCATATTTTTGCGGCCTGTGTGTTACCGGCTTTTTCAAACTTTTCGGCCTTAGCTGCTGTTTCTTCAATGGTTTCGGTAATCTTTTCAGGATCCAGAAACATAGTATCTCTCAAAGCCAAGTAGGTATCTACGTCTTTACCACATATCGTTTCCAGTTCACTCTTTGCTGCTTCCGCGATTTTTGCTTTTTCCTCTGCAGTTTTTTCCGGAGTTATACTTTTTCTTCGGCTGAAGAAATCTCTCGCTTTGCTCAAACGTTTCTTATCTGTTTTTAATTTTATCCCTCCTTTATTCTTCGCCACTATAGCACACATAAGATTAATGTCAACAAAAAAACCAGGTTCTACTGGTTATTTTTCCTTGATGCCCTTTCTTATTATCTGAACTTCGCCTTTATTTTTTCTGAAAGCAAATCTAACCTTGAACTAAGATAAGATTCCCACGTGTTCTTTACCCAAAGCCACATTTTGCCCCATAGAGAAAGAGCTCCTTGCCAAGCTTTTATAAGAGCACCCCAAAATATATCTTTTGTTTTTCCGAAAAATGTTTTTATCGAATTCCACCAATCCTCTAAAATTCCTGGCACTTTTTGTTTTATTAATTCGCTGTTGATCTGGGCAAAAGAAAAAATCGGAAAAATTAATCCAAAAATTATGATTAGAAATAAAAATGATTTTCTCATTTTCGAAATTAGTAATTAGGAATTAGAAATTTTAATTTTAGCTTCTTTTATTCTTTTTAGAGTTTTTTCCTTGCCTAAAATTTCAGCAATATCAAAAGGACCAGCCGAAGCTTTTTTACCCGACAAGGCCGCGCGAAATGGCCATAAAAGGTATCCCCTATCCCCTGTTTTTGCAAAAGCTCCCTCAGGCAAATTTTTTTCTTTACCAACTTCTTCGCTAAACTTTTCTGCTTCCTTTAGCAATAAAACTTCCAGATTTTCTTTATTCCAATCTCCTTTTTTTATTTCGGATAATATTTTTTCCAATTTTAGGAATGCTACCGTAATATTTTTTTCGCTTGCGTCTCTCCACTTTAGTAGCTCTTTATCATATTCTATTTTCTCTTTAAAGAAAAAATCCACTAAGTCTGGAATTTCAGACAGTTTTGTTAATCTTTCCTGATAAAGCGAAATAATTTTTTTAAGAAAATCAAAACTTATTTCTTCTTTTGTGTTGTTTATTCTGTATGCCGTTGTGATTTCGGTTGCTCCATAGGCTGGTGGGTACTGCCCGGTTTTAAAAATTGGGGTAATCAGGTTTTTTTCGACCAAATACGGCACGCAAAGTTCAGTTAATTTTTCAGCTGATTTCTGGCGGATATAAAAAGCGTTAAGAAAGTCTAACCTTTTGATATTAAAAATGGCCCCTCCTTTTTGAACTTTTTGGAGCTCAAATTCTTTTACTAAAGAGTTTAAGGAAAAGATCTCTCTTTCTGTACCAGGATTCCAGCCTAAAAACGCCATAAAATTAACTAGGGCCTCGGGTAAGTAACCTTCTTCTCTATATTGTGAAACAGATGTTGAGCCATGTCTTTTGCTCAATTTGCTCCTGTCAGGGCCCAATATTAAAGGCAGGTGGGCATATTTTGGCCGAGGAAATCCCAAGACTTCCTGAAGGAGAATTTGTTTTGGAGTATTGGAAAGATGATCTTCTCCTCTTATAACGTAAGATATTTTCATTTCAAAATCATCAATAACAACAGATAAATTATATAAGGGCGAGGTTAAATCTTTAGCAACCACCATATCTCCTATTGGAGATGTATCAAACTCAACTTTTCCTCTGATAATATCGTCAAAAACAACTTTTTTTGCCGGGGTCCGGAACCTGATTACTGATTTTTTTCCTTCGCTTAAACATTTTTTTACTTCCTCGGGCGGCAATTTGCTGCATTTTCCATTGTAATGAGGAGTTTCACCAATTGACATCTGATTTTGTCTTTGAGCTTCCAGTTCTTCTTCAGAGCAAAAACAATAGTAAGCCTTGTCTTCTTTTAATAATTTCTCAAGATATTTTTTGTAAATATCCAGTCTTTCGCTTTGCCTGTAAGGTCCACGCTCTCCAATATATCTGACTTTTCCGGCACTAAGCTCCATTTCGGGAACTGGCCCTTCGTCCCATTCGATTCCCAACCATTTCAAACCTTCAATAATATCATCTTCATATTCTTTTTTTGATCTCTCTTTGTCTGTATCTTCAATTCTCAAAACAAAAACTCCTTTATATTTTCTAGCAAAAAGAAAATTAAAAAGGGCGGTTCTGGCTGTTCCAATATGTAAAAAACCGGTCGGGGAAGGAGCAATCCTCACTTTTACTTCACCGGGATTAACAAATTTGAATTCTTCATCGTTCATATTTTTAAATATTCCAATAAGTAGCTGGCCATAATCTGGGCCGCTCTTGGTTTAGCAAAAGCCAAAGCTTTTTGGGACATTTCGTCTAAAACATGGGGAGAAAAAGCCAGATATCTTAATTTCTCTAAAAAGAAATGGGGAGTTAAGTTTGTTTCTTCCATCACAACACTGGCTCCACTCGCGGCATAAGTGTAAGCATTTTTTTGCTGATGATTTTGGGCAGATTCGGCTATAGGAATTAGGATGCTTGGTTTCCCTAAAGCCGCAATTTCAAAAATACTTCCAGAACCAGCACGGCTGACCACAATATCGGCGGAATGATAGGCATATTTTAAATCGCTTTCTTTCAAGAAAGGAAAAAGATGATAGTATTTTCTGATTTCAGGATTGGTTATTACTCTGACTAGCTGTTTGGCATCTTCGTAATTTTTCGAACCGCACTGATGAATTATTTCGAAATTATTAAGAAATTCCTGCAAAATTGAAAATACCACGTCGTTTATTTTTTGAGCACCCTGAGATCCTCCAAAAATCAAGACCGTTGGTTTTTCTCCTGTCAACTTTAAATTTTCTTTAGCTTCTTCTACTGAGCCTTCCAAAAGCTCTGTTCTAATCGGGTTCCCAATTAAAGTCATCTTTCTGGGAGAAAAATACTCAGTTTTAGGAAAAGAGGTAAAAACTTCCAAAGCGAAACGGCTTAGAAAACGATTAGCTAAGCCAGGCGAAACATCGGACTCGTGTAAAAAAATTGGTATCCTCAAAAAACTCCCGGCGATAACAGTCGGTAAGGAACCATAACCTCCTTTACTGAATATCACATCCGGAGCTAGAAAAAATAAAGAGAAAAAGGCTCTGAAAATTCCCCAGGGAATTCTGAAAACTATGTCAATAAAATTAGAAAAAGAGAAATATCTTCTTAATTTTCCACCGGGAATTGTTTTTATTTTAATTCCTTCCTGGGACAACAGCATTGTAGCGAAATCGTCTTTCGGTCCGTAATAGAATAATTTTAAATCCTCTCCGAAATGGAGCTTTCTTAATTCTCTAGCTACTGCAATTATTGGAAAAATATGGCCACCGGTACCGCCACCAGTGAAAACTATTTTCATTGTTTCTTATTTGGTTAATTTATATTTTTCGAAATATTTAAAAGCAGACCCACCCCAATAAACTCAGTTAAGAAATGTGAACCGCCATAACTTATAAATGGCAAAGGAACGCCAGTCAGGGGCATTAATCCAATCATTGATCCGATATTTATAAAAGCTTGTATCAGTATCCAAGAAGTTATACCTGCGGCCAGAATTTTTTGAAATCTGTCTTCCGATGCTTTAGTGATCCTAAATCCTCGCCAGGCAAAAAATAAGAAAAGGATAACTAAAATTATGCTTCCGATAAATCCTGATTCTTCGGCGAAAATGGCAAAAATGGAATCCGACATTGTTTGGGGCACAAAACCAAATTTCTGGCGCGACATGCCTAAGCCAAGACCAGAAATACCTCCAGAACCTACGGCTATTAAAGATTGCTTTATTTGATATCCCATGCCCATTGGGTCGGCGTCAGGGTTTAAAAACACAAGAATTCTTGCCGCCCGATATGGAGCGACTTTCACAAGAATAACTAAGGCGATTATTCCAATTAAAATTATTAAAACAACATGCCAGATAGGCGTATCGGCCAAAAAGTACATTATTATTGAAAAGGCAATAATAATTCCCAAGGTACCGATATCGGGTTGAAAGATTAAAAAAAGACTAAGGATTGCAATAATAATAAGGAAAGCGATCAAGGTTTGATTCCATTCTTTTTCAGGAGAAACACGACCTGCCAACCAGCTCGCCAAATAGACAAGGAAAGTGATTTTTAGAAATTCCGAAGGCTGAATAAGGATAGGGCCTATTTTTATCCACCTTTTTGCTCCTCCAAGAGATACTCCTATTTTTGGCACAAAGACCAGTCCCAAAAGAAACAAGCTTATCAGAAGAAAGAATATTATATTTTTTTTAAAAAACTTCAGCGAAATAAAATAAGCTAGAAAACCGAAAATTATGCCTGGTAAAATCCCTATTAAAAATTGGTGTTTCAGATAGTAATAGGTATTACCAAATCTTTCAAAGGAAAGAGAAGCCGAGATGCTGGTTAGAATCAGAACTCCTAGTGTGATCAAAATAATCGTTACTCCAACTAAAGCAAAATCAGGTTTCCTATTATATTTTACCATACCCAGTAGGAGAATTTCTAATATTTACGTTATTTAGAAACTTCCGAACTCTTAATTTTATAAATCTTCGACCCTTAGGCATATTTTCTTACGTATTTTTTAAAGAGATTTCCCTTTTGTTTGTAATCTTTAAAAATACTGAAACTTGGTGAGGCGCATGACAAAAGACAGATTTTTCTTTTATCAGTATTCTCGTAAGCCCATCTAACAGCTTCTTCCATATTATCGGTAAAATAGGCGTTAAATGCTTTTTTTCTTTTATTTTGTTTTGAGATTTCCTTCCAGATTTTAATACCTGTAGTGGGAAATAAAATTAAATTCTCGACCTTACTTTTTAATATCTTATCTGCCAATTTTTCAAATTTTAAACCCCGATCAAACCCACCTAAAAATAAGGTCTGGACGTTATTGCCTAAATAATCTAAAGCGGCAATAGTAGTTTCGGGTATTGTAGATAAAGAATCGTTATAGAATTTTATTCCCCTGAAAATACCAACATATTCTAATCGGTGAGGCAAAGGCTTAAAATTTTTAATTGCCTGCTCAATTTTAGTAGTTGGTATCTTGAATATTTTACCAACAGCCCGAGCTGCCTCAATGTCTAAATCATAATATTCTCCCTTTAGCGGAATTTTTTTGGCTTTTGATTTTTTTGCAATTTTACTGACTTCTTTGTCTTCTGAGTTATAAACAAAGAAGTTATCCTTTTTTTGATATCTTGTGATATTGGTTTTAGCATTTTTGTATTCGTTAAAATTTTTATAATAATCTAGATGTTCTGGGTAAATATTTAAAAAAACAGAGATCTGGGGAGATTTTTTAAGGTTGTATAGCTGGTGGGAAGATAATTCGTAAACATAAACGTCTTTTTTCGTGGCAGAAAATAGAAAATTTAAAACTGGTCTTCCAATATTCCCGACTAAATGGGTCCTGATTCCACCTAATTTTAATATCTCATAAATCAAAGCGGTTGTCGTGCTTTTGCCCTTTGTCCCAGTAATTCCAATAATTTTTCCCGGGCAATTTTCAAAGAAAATATCGGCTTGAGAAGTTATCTTATTTCGCTTATAAGCTTTTTCAATCTCGGGCAAATGAATAGGAATTCCCGGCGATTTTATAGCAATGTCATAATTCTTAATCGCTTTTAAATAATTTTCTCCCGAATACCATTTAATTCTTTTTTCATTTTTTAATTTTGAATTTTTAGTTTTAATTTTTTCATTCCTGTCCCCTACCCCGATGACTTTTTCCGGAAATAATTTCCTCAAAAAATTAAGGGTATCCAACCCTTCTCTGCCAAATCCTAAAATTAATATTTTTTCATTTTTAAGATCAATTAATCTCATTCTAGTTTCAAAATAACACAGATTTTTAATAAAAAACAGCCAAATTATTCAATTAATCAAACTGCTTATTATTTTTTTCAAAACCTTTTGGCAAATTATGTTGCTTATTCCAGGATTTCATTATTTTTTGAGATTCTTTCTCTAAATTCTGATATTTTGGTAGTATGTTTCTTTCAAAATATTCTAAAAGAAATGGCATATTCTTACTTTTTTCCGCTTTTTTCCAACTTAAATAAAGAGCTACCAAACTCTCTTTTTTTGTACCAACGCATTCAAAAGGTTTAAAATTCCTCTCGCCGATTAGTTCTAACATTAAAGGTAATAACTCTTTATTTTCAAAAATATTATAGCCAAAAATTTTGATTAATTTGTCTCTTTTTATAAACGGATACAAAATCATAAAAGTAAACAGACATTTAGGACATTTACCACACCACTTTCCCGCAGCTTTTTTAGTTCCAGAATAGGTTTTTAAAGCTTCGTTACAACTCAAAAAAATATCAAAGTATTTGGGATATTTAGAGAACAATTGGGCAATTTGTATTTCGTATAAAGGCCTTAGGAAACTGAAATATTCAACGTTTTTTGCCAGATATTTTTTTGAGTATTTTCTAAATTTTTGCTCAAAATTAAAACTTTTTGAATACTGATGATTAATAACTCTTCCCAAGTATTTAATATTTCCTTCATTAGAGCTTCTTTCATTAGAAAAAGCGATATGTTTTGTATCAAAAATTACTGCCAAAAGCAGGCTTAAAAACGCTAAATAAGCGGAAAAAGGCGTATGGCCGTTTAAGAAGCCTTTTTGATTTAATTCAATGAGTTTTTTATCTATTTTTCTTTCTACGATAATCATCTCCTTACAGCCGGAAACCTTTATTATCTGCTTTGATAAACCAATGGAATTTAACGAAAAACAAGTAATTTCTTGTTTTATCTTTTTCAATGCTTCCAGCGTTACGATTGAATCTTTTCCGCCTCCAATCGGTACTAAAACGTGATTTTTAAATTTTCCTTTATAGATCTCGGATTCCCCCCGTTTTCTTTCATTTATAATATTCAAAAAATTTTTACTGGTAAAATTAATCTTATTCTCATAAAAAAACTGGCCCATCCCATTATTGATTAAATCTTTCCACCAGCTAATTTGTTCTTTATTTAAAGAACCGGCTTCAATTATGATTTTTGGTGAGCAAGCCGCTTTCCAATAACTTAAAAGTTCAATTAAGCCCAAATTAAAGACTAAATTATTTAATACCCTATACCCTACTTTTTCAACCTGAGATTTTTTAACATTTTTAATAATTAATTTTGGCCGGAAATTAATTTCAGATGAAATTCTAAAATCAAAAGAAATATTCAAATTTCCATGTAAAATTTTCCAAAAATATTCTTTATATATAAATTTTGGGTATTTTCTTCTTAAAATATCAACTTTGGTCATAGTTTAATATTAACAAATCAAGCCAAATAAAAAAAGACGGGGTTAATCCTCGTTCTTTTGAATTTTGGATAAACCCCTTCCAACGTTTTTATTTTCCTCTATTTCTATGAGCTGTCTTTTTTGGCCATGCCTTCCGCAGTTAAATGCACGACACATTTCTATTCACCCAGTATTTATAGTATAGGATGTAATTCATTAATCGTCAAAAAAAAAGACGTAAGAAAATGCTTACTTACGCCATGAGTTTATTGATCGAAGCACCATTTTATAGATGAAAAACTGGTTTTGAGTGCTTTTTGGTAGGCTTCTTTTGAAGAAAATTGTCTTACTTTTGCTACTGTTTGTTTTTCTTCTAGCCAAAAGACTGGTTTACTGCAATTGAACAATTTGATTTTCTTTTGGCTAATGCTGATTTCGATCTCATCGCCGATAACGTTTCCGTTATATTTTTTCCTGCTTTCCAAGCTCATCAGGTGTTCGATCTGGATCATTTGTTTTTTGTCTCTTTGAATTTCCTTGATTTGAAATAGCTCTGTTTTCCGCTTGAAACCTACTCCGCTTTGGACTTCAAACCATCCGATCAATTTTTACCCTCCTTGAATAAAATAGTCTAAACTTCAAAAAATGTCAACTATCCAAGTAACCTAATAGCTACTCCAATTATGGCCATAACAATACCAATAATCCAAAATCGCATTGTCACCTTATAGTGGGGCCAGCCTTTGGCCTCAAAATGAAAGTGAATCGGAGCAGCAAGAAATAATTTCTTTTGGCGGTATTTTTTGGAAAGAAGTTGCAGGATTACCGAACCTGACTCAATGACAAGCAAAAATCCGATGATCGGCAAAACCAGAACAGAATCAGTTAAAAAAGCAACTACAGTTAGAACTGAAGTCAAACCGAGAATTCCGGTTTCTCCCATATAGAATCTCGCCGGAGGAATATTAAACCATAAAAATGCCAAAATCGTTCCCAAAATAACCGAGCAAAAAGCTGCCAAATCAATTTGGTTTCTGGCTAAAGCAATACCGGCATAGGCCGTGAAAATTGAAGCAAAAGTGCCACCCGCTAACCCATCCAAACCATCAATTACCCCGCCCGAATAAGTTGCCATCATCACTAAAACAAAAAATGGAATATACCAAATTCCGATGCGGAAATCGCCAACTCCCGGCACGTGTATGGTTCTCCAGTCAAGTTTAAAATAAAACCAGAGAGCACCGATGACGCCGAGTAAAAAAACCAAAAACAGACGCTTTTTTAAACTTAATCCCCCGCCAACATATTTCCCTTTTCCCAAAACCTGAAGACTATCATCAACCAAACCCAGTAAAGATGCGCTTATTAATGCAAAAAGCGGCAGCCAGGTTTGAGACCTGCTTAAAAAATTTAATTTATCAAGCCAGGCGATATTAGTTATTTTTGAAATTAAATAAAAAAGAAAAATTAAAAACAAAACAGTTACCCAAATAAGTAAACCGCCGAACCTGGGAATATTAATTTCTCCTTCGGAATGAAATTGTTTAAAAAAAGTTAAATCTTTTTTATCAATAGTTTTTTCCCTAACCAATTTTTTCCAAAGTTTGTTTTTATATAAAAAATTAGTAAAAAGTGGCGTAAATAAAAACGCCAATGCAAAGCCGATAATCCCAAGAGAAAAAATTTTTAGAACATTAATAGCTAAGTCCGCCATTATTTTGTACAAAGTCGGTTAATTTAATCATTTCACCAAATCTATCATCGGATCCCAAAATTACATTTATTAAATAGCCATTACCGGTCACCTTCAGCACCAAGGCAAAGCAGCCATTAGCCCGATACGTATATCCAGTTTTTCCTCCTACTATTTCCAGATTACTCCCCCACTCTCTTAAAATTTCATTGGTATTTATTAGTTTATGGTGCAGAACACCATCAGGAAGTTTAAGTTCAAACTCTGGTTTTTTCAGAATTTCCCATACTAAGGGTTGCTCTTCCAATAGATGCTTTATTAAAATAACCAAATCTTTTGTATTTGACTGGTTTTTTTCCGAGATCCCCATTGGGTCTTCAAAATGAGTATTCTTCATGCCAAGATAGTTGGCCTCTAAATTCATAAGATGAACAAAAACGCCAGGCGGCAATGCTTCAGATAAAGCATAAGCGGCATCATTGCTTGATTCAATTAGCGTTATATAAAGAAGATTCTCTACTGATAATTCTTCTCCTACTTTCAGGTTTCCCATGTCTCCCTCTTGAGCTACAGCATTTTGCGAAATCGTAATTATTTTATTTAAATCAAAGTTTTCAAGAACGATATCTGCCACCATTAGTTTTGTCAGGCTGGCAATTGGTAAAACCATATTGCTGTCTTTTTCAAAAATAGTTTTTTCTTCTTTTGTATCTGAGTTAACCAAAACTGAGATCGCTGATTTAGCCGCGATTTCCAATTTTGGAATTTCTGGGAGCTTTGTTTCAGCCTCTTCTTTTTGACGTTCTTTTGCAATAGTTTCTAAATTAACCTGGGCCATAAAAATTTCTGGGTTTTGGGCAACTTCTCTGAAAAATAAAAAATCTTCAATATTTTTCCCGAGACCATTTACGGCAACAGAAAAAAATGAGATTGCTAAAAATCCAATCAAAAACATTTCCAGTCCTTTATCTTTTTTATTTCCCGGCTCAATAATCATAAGGTAATCAAATAATTATTTTTTTTCTTTCTTTTTGGGCTGCAAAACCGATAATCTCTGGTCAATCCTTATCATATCTCTTGGAAAGAGACTGGCCTCACGAATATTATCCAAACCCAAAATCTGTTTTGTAATTCGTTCTGCTCCTAAAGCAAAACCGCCTTCTGGCGGCATGCCGTATTTGAAAGATTGAAGATAAAATTTAAAGTTTTTGACTTCGTTTCCCCATTTTTTAACATTTTCTGTCAGTTTTTTATAATCATTGATTCTCTGTCCTCCGGTTACCACTTCCAGTCCTCGGCAAAGAAGATCAAAACTCAAGGTGTATTCGGGATTTTTTGGGTCCGGAAAAGTGTAAAACGGCCTCTTTGCTGTTGGATAATGAGTTATGAAGATTAATTCTGAACCGTATTTTTCTTTTGCGTATTCGCAGATTTCTTTTTCATCTTCAGGATCAAGATCAATTTCTTTTCTGTGATCTCTCTTTGTTCTTTTAAAAATGATCTCCTGCGCTTCTCTCATTTTCATTCTTGGTATCTTTAAACTGGCTTTAGGCAGAGAAGCTTTGAATAAATTAAGTTCTTTCTGGCAGTTATTTTCAACTGCCGAAAAAATATTTTTTATCAGGTTGTCGCCCAGATCCATCAAATCTTCCCAGGAATCAATAAATCCCATTTCCATATCCAAGCTTATATATTCGCAAAGATGACGAGTGGTGACGCTCGGTTCTGCTCTGAATACGTGAGTGACAGTAAAGACTTTTTCAAAAGCGCCAACCATAATTTGTTTATAAAGCTGCGGACTCTGTGACAAATAGGCGTCGTGATTAAAATAATCAATATGAAAAACTTCGGCTCCGCCTTCGGCAGTGGCCGGAACTATAGCAGGAGACTCAAATTCGGAAAAACTTTGGTCTTTTAACGTTTTTCTAAAGCTAGAAATTATCTCTTCTTCTACCTTAAAAATAGCCCTGATTTTTCTGTTCCTTAAGGTCAGAGGCCGATAATCTAAAAGCCGGGGTAAAGTTAAATTCAGTTCTCTTAAATCAAAAGGCAGAGGGTCGGCTTTTGCCAAAACCTTTACTTTCTGGGCCTTTAGCTCAATTTCGCCTGTTTCCAGTTCCGGATTTACCATTTTGTCCGGCCTTTTCTGGATATCACCCTCAATCTCCAAAGCGTATTCTTCTCTAACGCCCGAAACTAAATCAGGTTTTGCCACAATTTGCAAGATTCCAGAGCCGTCTCTTAAATCCAAAAAAACTATTCCACCATGATCTCTCCGGGAATTGACCCAGCCGGCAACTCTAACCGGCTTTCCTAAATTGTTTTTAGACTCCTTGTTGAGCATCCTCTCCATTTTTGTATAAATAAGCTTTAATTTTTTCAACTAATTGATCAGGGGTATATTTTGTTTTTAATAAATAATCTATAACCCCTAACTTCAGAGCTTCATTTTTTATATCCGGCGCATCAAGGCAGGAATATACCAATACCGGAGTTTTAGAAACTTCTCTTTCGACTCTTAATTTTTTTAAGAAGGCAATTCCATTTCTTATTGGCAATAAAATATCCAAAATTATTAAATCCGGTTTTTCTATCCTCGCAATCTGCAAACCACTTTCGCTGTCAAAAACAGTAAGTATGTCAAATCCCTCTTTGGAAAATTTATCCCTGAATAAATCAACCAGAACCGGTTCGTCTTCAATTAAAAGTAGTTTCTTCATCTTATCTATTTTATATCACTTTAAGGAAAAAATTCAAACAAAAAAGCGGTCTTTTGAACCGCCTGCGGGGCTTGGATTCGAACCTTTAAACTTTCGTTCTATTTTATCGGCAGTTCGATGAAGAACGTACTCCCCTGTCCCTTGCCGGGAGATTCAACCCATATTTTGCCTTTGTGCATTTCAACATACTTCCTGGCAATGTATAAACCTAATCCCGTGCCTTCAGCACGAGTCCTGGACGAGGCTTTTACTCTGGAGAAACTTTCAAAAAGTTTTAATATATCATCTTTTTCCAGGCCTATTCCTGTATCTGATATTTCTATTCTCACTTTGGAATCGGTTTTCAGTAATCTTACAGCTGTTCCGCCTTTTTCAGTGTATTTTATGGAGTTATCAATAAGATTCATAATAATCTGCCTAATCTTTGTTTTATCAATCGAAATAAGCGGAATAGGAACTGTCGGTTTCAAATAAGTCAGATAAAGTTTTTTGGCATCGGCCTTGATTCTCAATTCATTAATTATATCCAAAATCAATTCTTCCAAAGAGGTATTTTCCAAATCCATTTCCATTTTTCCCGCCTCAATTTTTGAGATATTCAAAATTTCATTTACCAATCCTATTAATCTCTCATTTGAGGCATAGACATTTTTTAACGGCTGATTCATTTCTCCCGGAACTTCTCCATAACTATTTTCCAAAATCATAGAAACATAGCCTTTGACCGCGGTCAAAGGCGTTCTCAACTGGTGCGAAGCAATGGAGATAAACTCGGATTTAGCATCGTCTAATTTTTTCAGTTCTCCATATAAAACTTCTAACTTAGCCCTCAATTCAATTTCACGGATGACACTCTTGACTAATTGATAGCCAAAAATAGTAAATATAATAAAAAGTAAAAATCCAAAAACTTTTAATAGCAACGTCTCAGCGATAAATGCTTGAATAAATAAAGTAATGGCAGTAGCCACAACCAAGATTTCGGTTAAAATAACCTTTATATCAAAAAGATTATATCTAGCTATAGCAAGAGCAGTAAAAACAAGATAACCACTAACAAAAAAGTTGTGAAATGGAGGAAAAATAATGTTAAAATCTAGCAGAAAGTTTATAGAACCAAAAATAAAACCTATCATTGTACCATAATATATAATCGAAATTTGTTTCTGTTTATTTAAATCTAAGCTTTTTTCCTGAAGCTTCTTTCTTAATAAAATAAAACCGTAGATTATATTTAATCCATACCATGTCAGAAATGGGTAATACAACTGTCCGGTTTCTACCGGCCAATAGCCGAAGCTCGTTTCAGTTTTCATCCCTTTGATAAATAAATTTCCAACAAAAAGAATAATGGTAAAAAATAGTGTTAAAAAAGCGTTAATTCTAAATAAATTGTCGTATTTTTTTCCGGTCAAGACTACGCAAAAATGAAGAAACAAAAATGGGATAAAAATTGTTCCAACGTATAGTACTTTCTGCCAAATCAAGGCACTTGTTGGATCATTCACGATCAATGTTCCGCCTAATCCAACTAGCCAAATAGCGATTGATAAATTGAAGATAAACCAAATCTGGTTCAGTCTTTGTTTCATTCCTTTCAAAAATACAAAGAAACCGGTGAAACCAGCTAAAGTTCCGGTCACAAAACAAGTTAAGGCGAAAATAGTCATGCTTAAACGACTCTGGATTTAATATTATTTATGAAATTAAAATAATCAATATTCTTTTTAGATAACCACTCTAAAAAATTATTTTCAGTTTGACAGTCAGAAAGATATCTTGTTCTTTCTTTTTGCTCTCTTAAAAACTTAAGGTAGGAATTTAATATCTCTAACGTTATACCTTTAGCATGCTTCGAAGGTTTCTCTAAATTCTTATCTATATTTGCAATAAACTCATCTGTTTTTAGGATACCTTCTATTTTTTTTATCACTTCATCGCTTATATCAAAACCGGTCATTTCTGCAAAAGGAGTTTTTTCCTTTAAGGCTACAGATAATTCATCATCTACTGAAGGATCGCATCGTACCCACTTATTATCTAAAAATATCCCTACATAAATATGGGTTGTAGTTGGAGAAACCATTTTCCGAAAAACAGGACACATCAATGTTCGATAATATTCTTTAGTATCCACCTTTGATATGCCATAACCGGCCGGTATGCTTACAGCTCGTAGTAATGCAATCAACAGGTTAGCTTTATTTGTACACATACCAGTTCTTCGTGTAAGAACATCGGAAGCTTTTATCCCCCAATAACCAAATTCGAACTTGATATTTTCTTTTACCCAATAAAAAAGCTTTTCTGATTTTTCTTTGTCAGAAAGAGAAGATGCGGTTATCTCGTGAGATATTTTTTGGATATCTGGATTAGTAAAATCGCAAAATTTTGTTTCTTCAGTAAATTCTTTAATATCCATACTGGAATTATAATTTTTTAGAAATAGTATCTAAAAGTTTTTTTGCAATTTCCGTTTTAGTCTCGCATGTAACAACATTCCTTTCTGAATCCAAAATAAAAGCTTTGTGTTTGTTGCCTTTCATGTGTTTTATGTCATTTGCCACTATTAAGTCAGCGTTTGAAAATAGCCTACTTTTGTAAGCGTCTTTAAGAAGTCTATTTTTTTGCAAGTTAAATTCCACTTTGAATTTTACGAGAAATACTTTTTCATCCCATTTTTTAATCTGATCTATTATTTTTATAGTGGGTTTTAGTTTTATCAAAAGATTTTCTTTCCCAGATTTTATTTTTCCCTTGTAGAATTTTATTGGAGTATAATCACCTATCGCTGCAGATTGGATCACGACATCATATTTCTTAGTCGTTATCTCTTTTTTCATCAGTTTATAGAGATCTTCAAAAAATTTAAATCTGATTATCCTTAATTTTCGATTGGCTTTTGGGATAGGGCAAAGCGAACTCGGGCCTAGTAAAAGGATAACTTTTGCATCTCTTGCAACGGCTTCTTTTGCGATCATAAAACCAAGCGTTCCCTTAAAAACATTGGTAATAACTCGAACATTATCAATCGGAATCCAAGTTGGCCCGGCAGTAATTAGAATTTTTTTATTCGTTAGTTTATGCATAAAAATTAGAGTTTTTTAACCTCATCAAAAATTTTTTCTATTTCTACCATTTTTCCTTGCCCTACCTTTCCGCTCGCTAAAATTCCCTTTATGGGTTCGATCATATAACAATTTTTCCTCTTTTCAAGCTTTTTAATATTTTCTTGAGTAAAAACATTCTTCCACATATTGTCATTCATAGCCGGAACGACAATCAAAGGAGTTTTTTCAGGTAACGCTAAAATTACGCTCGTCAAGAGATTATCAGCAATACCATTAACAACCTTACCAATAGTATTAGCAGTTGCAGGAGCCAGTATAAATATATCTCCCCACTCAGCTAAATTTATATGGTCTAAACCGTTCGGACTAATTGGTTCAAACATCGATGTATAAGCAGGAAAGTGGGTTAAAGTCTGAAACATTAATGGAGAAATAAGTTTGGTAGCGTTTTCAGACATAACCACTCTTACTTGAGCTTCATTTTTTAAAAATAATCGAATTAAGCTGCAGATTTTATAAATAGCAGCACCGCCAGTTACACCAATGATTATTTTTTTATTTTTTAAGTTTTTTGGCATAATATAATTTTAATGATTTTTTCCTTTTATATTATATTTTATCACTTTTTTCTGCAGATAGCCATACCGTGTATTTTTAGAGGCTCATAAATAATCTCGAATTTTTGAGGATCAAATCCACCTTGAACCACAACATCTGCTAATTGCTTAGGAAATCGATAAATCATCGGCCAATTCATAACTTGATATAAAAAATAACGTTCGCTGTTTGGTGCTATGTTACTTACTAGCGCAACACTATGCGAATCTAGGATGTGATAGATTTTCCCTATCAAATTAATTGCTTTTTCCTTGGGCCGATAATCCAAAAATCCTACCATCTCAATTATATTGGGTTTAAAATAACCTACAGCTTCCTCTAATTCTTTTGCACTTTTATTGATAAATATTATTTGGTTAACTATTCCGAATTTTTGTGCCATTTGCCTGCTATATTCTATTGCAGTTGGATCAAGATCCAAAAAAATAGCTTTAATAAGAATGCCTTTTTGTTTGAATTCTGACATTATTTCAATTACTCCCTGAGCCGAACCGGCTGCAATTGAAAGTAATCGTATTTCTAATTTTTTATCTGAGAGATTTTGTATTTCCTGTCTAAGCTCTTTTTTGACCAGTTTTAATCGATTCCTCACGGCTTGAGCATTTTTTATGTTAAGCCAAAAATCAGTAATTCGTGTAACAAAAGCACTATCCTTTTTAAATTCATAATTATAAGCAATATCTAAAGCTTTCCATCTCATAGCATTTTCTTTGATAGTGCGGCAAACAGGGCTAATACCATCAAACCAAAAAGTATTAGTTTTTATTTTGGGCCCCAAAATTAATTTCTTTAGAGTAACCCACAAAGTCAAAATAAACATTATTGGTAACTTAAAGACGTCTGACCCCATCTTTTTCTCGTAGCCCAACGTTGGGTCATTATCAATTATTACCTGAATGTTATTCGGCATAAGATTTCTAAATTGAGTGTATTTATAATAAAAGTCTATATTTAATTATGTGCCATTTTCCCCAAAACAAAAAGCCCTTCCAGTGGCTTTCGTAAATAAAAATAATAGAAAACTCATCCTTTTTCTTTGAGTTTTCCTTCTAATTCTTTAATTTTACTTTTTAAGGAGTTTACCTCTAATTCCTTATTCACATCAGAAAGAAACCACTCCTTGAGGAGGCCCTCCCGGTTAGCCATCACCTTTTTGAAGTTTTCAGATACCTTTTCTCCCTGCTCTAGAACCTTCCAACTTGCTTCTCCTATTTTTTGCTTAATTCTGATTTCCCTAAAGATACTTTTGATAAAGAGATAACCAAAGAAAAGAAATACAACAAAAACAATAATGTTCCAGAGGTATTGCCAAGCAGAATTAGAAAGAAATATTTGAACGAGAAGAAAGATACTAAATATACCAACTAGGAGCTCGGTTAAAATAACCTTGATATCAAAAAGTTCTTTTTTGAAAATAGCATAAGTTGTTAAACCCACCCAAAATACAGATAAGATGGCTGATATGTCAATGTAACTAAATGCAGGATAAAAAAGAGGGATAATACCGGCGGTAAATATTCCTCCAATAGTATAAACACTCATCCCTACAATAAAATATTTCAACTGTGCTTTTTTCAATCCTTGATTTTTTAAAAAACCGATTGAAAGATAAATAAAGCATGTGGCTAAACAAACAATAATGAACATTCTTCCCAAGGGGGCTAATGGGCCATATTCGTTTGGATCGATATACGGATATACTGGATTGTTATTTTTCTCAATATACGGAGTGGCCAGAGCCAGGTAACTAAGTACTGCTGCGCCTAAGTACCAAAGGAAAGATTTTAGCTTAAGATATTTAGTTTTTTCCGTAAAATAATAAACAAAAGTAATATAGGCGGGTAAAATAAATACGCCTAACCAAGTAGCTCGAATCCAAAATAATTTATTTCCTGCAGCAAGGAATACCGCACCGTAAATGAATGAATACATGGCAGAAAAAAGCGCGACAAAACCTAAGTGAAAGGTTGCTTTAGTTTTTCCTTTAAACCAAATAAGTAAAGCAAAAATTGAGTTTAAAAGACCAGAGGTTATCAAGATAATTCCTCTTATTTTTTCAATAGAATATAACATTTTGTAACAAAAAAGGGTCTTAACAAAAGACTCTTTTTAGGTATTTCGTGGGATTCTTCTTACTTTAACCTCGCGATTCTTTATAAAAGATTGCAAATTAAGAAATCTTTCAAGCTCATATTTTTTCTGCGGAAGTTTTCCGGAAATCTGGAAATTTTCCAAAATACTTTTCAATTCACTTATTCTTGAAAGCAGTAAATCCAAGTCGCCTTTCTTAATAACAAATAGGTTCTTATCTTTACTTCTTTTTATATCTTTATGTTTTATCTTAAAAATGGTGTCTTTAAATATATCAAAAAACGGTGAATTTTTATTTAAAGAATAGTAAACTAAGTTGGCCACCTTTTCTTTTTTGAAAAGGCCTAATTTTTCTAATGAAATAAGTTCCCGTCTTATATTCCCAACTGGAAGTGAGAGTATTTTTTCCAATTCTCTTAAATAATATCTTTTTTCAATATTTGAGAAGAAAAATCTTATGATTTTCTCTCTTGTTTTTGATCTAAATAATCCGCTTAAGTCCATAGGCTTGTGCAAGGTACCCATTTCTTAGGACACCTTCTCTAAGAGCAAACTCGACCTTTCCTGATGCCTCTGGCTGAATAATGCCGGAGGCATTTTAAGTACGGTGTGGATTCTGGTGTTGTTGTAATCAT
>Ga0315279_10001697_pt1 | contig 35876 bp, 35 predicted proteins | sample YL17G06_20_MG_FD_203694 | JGI IMG/M metagenome (GOLD analysis project Ga0315279, IMG submission 203694) | Sediment microbial communities from Yellowstone Lake, YNP, Wyoming, USA - YL17G06_20 | ecosystem: Environmental > Aquatic > Freshwater > Lake > Sediment | place: USA: Wyoming | collected...
ATCACGGGACGGGCTGGACGGCAAACGATGATTAGGGGACTCGCCGTCCCCTAAAAACCCCTGCTCTAATCGGATGCTATCCATCCCCCAAGCAGAGCTTGGGGGTTTTGTAGCATGATTCTATAAAGATATTCTGCGAGATGTATAAGCCCTGGATTACAAGTCAAACAGTGCACTCTATGAGAGATGCCGAAACAAGTTCGGCATGACGAGGTTAGGGGGTGTGACGCCCCCGAAACCACCGCCCCCGTTAGATCGGGATTTTCGTTTTGCTCCAACAAGACGGCGGAGCCACATTTGACAATCCCCGGCAAGAGATTGTATAATTATTTCCAATGAAGTCATGGCAACTCGGCCTGACACTGATTCTCTGGCTTATGGCAGCACAGGCTCAAGCAGCGGAAATCCCCGGGCGCATCGCGGGACGAGTCCTGGAGGTCCGGGGGCATACGCCCCTGGAAGGCGTTAACGTCTCGGTGGTCGGAACCAAGCTCGGAGCCGTCACGGACAAGAACGGGGCCTTTGCCATCGAGGGCCTCGCGCCCGGAACCTACAGCGTCCTGTTCCGCATGATCGGGTACAAGGACAAGACCCTGCGCAACGTCGTGGTCGTCACCGGAACCACTACGAACGTGGAAGCCTCTCTGGAGGGCAAGGTCTACGACCTGAAGGGGGTCGTGGTCACGGGCCAGAAGCCCCAGCCCAGGGAGATGACCGTGCCCTCGGCCCACCTCGTCACCCGCGAGATCCTGAAGGAGGTGCCCGGGGCCGAGGGCGACATCTTCCGGGCCGTCTCGGCCTTCCCCGGGATCACCAACGTCTCGGACTTCTCCAGCCGGCTCTCCATCCGGGGCGGGGCGCCCGAGGATAACCTCGTGCTCCTGGACAAGATCTGGGTCCCTTTTCCGTATCACTTCGGGGGACTGGTCACGGCTTTCAACTCCGACATCGTGGAGGAGGTAGCGCTTTATGCCGGAGGGTTCCCCGCGCGTTACGGGAACGCCATCTCCTCGGTCCTGGACATCACCAACCGGGACGGGAACCGGGACCATGTCACGGGAAAGGCCGAGGCCTCGGCCGTGATGGCCAGCCTCCAGGCCGAGGGACCGCTGGGGAGCAAGGCCTCCTGGGTCGTGTCCGGGCGGCGCAGCTATTTCGATTACCTGATGAAGGCCCTCAAGGTCCCGGGGTTCTACACCTATCCCCGGTTCTCGGACCTGCAGGGCCATTTCTCCTGGGAGCCTGCCCCGAACCACAAGCTGGTCGCCAACGCCCTGTCCTCGGACGAGGTCATCAAGGCCACCTTCGACGACCCCGATTCCCTCCTCGGGCCGAAGGTGAACATCACCTGGCATTACCGCTTCAACACCGCCGGGGCGAACTGGAAGTGGATGTTCTCGCCCCGGGCTTACTCCGAGCTGAACGTCGGGCGCTACTACGACCTCCTGCGCTTCGACCTCCAGCACTGGTACGTGCACGAGGAGACCACTTTCGACTCCGCCTGGGAGGAGTTGACCTTCCTCCTCGGCTCCGGGCACGAATTGAAGGCCGGGGCGAACATCGGGAGGTTCCGGGCGCCCATCGACCTGTTCTTCTCCCGTCAACCGGAGCGGGAGGGCGAGCGGACGGACACCACCCGGGTCTACAAGAGCGTGGCCGAGATGAAATCCCGCTACGCCATCGGCTACCTCCAGGACGCCTGGTCCTTCGCCCGCAAAGCCACTCTGACCATGGGGGTGAACAGCCAATACCTGGCTTACAACAAGGACCGGGGGACGGGCCCCAGGATGTCCCTGGCCTGGCGCAACGATCCCCTGACCACCTATCGCGCGGCCTGGGGGTATTACTACCAGTTCCCCAGCGGGGACAAGCTCCTCCCGGGGTACGGGAACCCCGACTTGGTGCCCGAAGCGGCCGAGCATTTCATCCTCGGCCTGGACAGGTCCCTCAACCCGGACTGGGACCTGCGCGTGGAGGGCTACTACAAGAGGCTCTGGGACCTGACCGTGGTGGACTCGGTCCGGTTCTACACCAACGACGGCTCGGGCAGGAACTACGGCCTCGAGGTCCTGCTCGAGAAGAAACCCACCACCCGCTCGCGGTTCTCAGGCTGGGTCTCCTATGCCGCCTCCAAGGCCAGGAGGAAAGACCGCCCCGGGTCTCCGGAATATGATTACATGTACGACCAGCCCCACATCCTTACCGCGATCGTCAATTACACGTTCTCAGGGCGGACCCGGCTCGGGCTGAAGTGGAAATTCGCCTGCGGCCAGCCCTATACCCCGATCGTGGGGAGGGTCTTCATCCCCTATGCTCCGGGAGACACGGCCGGGTACTGGGAAGGAGTTCCGGGAGGGAACGACTCCCAGCGTTTGTCCTGGTATCATCGCCTGGACCTTCGCCTGGACCGGAAGTTCCATTTCAAGGGACTCGCGATGTCCAGCTATCTGGAGGTCTTCAACCTCTACGCCCGCAAAAACCTGGGCGGCTATAACTGGAGCCGGGACTATTCCAGGGAAGAGCCGTATTACCAGCTCCCTTTCCTGCCCACGGCCGGGCTTTCCTATGAATTCTAAAGGGTGAGATCATGAGAGAAGAAGAGAAACGCTTGCCTGCTATTCTGCTGGTGGATGACGACCCCGCGGTGCTCGACATCATCTCCCTGACTTTGAGGGGGGCGGGATATACCGTGGTCACGGCCAAGGACGGCAAGGAGGCCTTGGTGAAGCTCTTTTCGGATCCCGCCTGGGGGGAGAATGGATTCCCGGACCTCATCCTTTCGGACATCATGATGCCGGTGATGGACGGGTACGAATTCTGCGAGAAGGTCAAGAAGAACCCCAAGATCCGGCATATCCCCTTCATCTTCCTGACGGCCAAGACCGCAACCGCGGACCGGGCCAAGGCCCTGTTCTTAGGCTGTCAGCGCTACCTCACCAAGCCCTGCCGACGGAAGGAGCTGCTCCAGGTCGTGAACGACCGGCTGGTGGATGCGGAGCAGACCAAGGCCCTTCTGGCTGAGACGGACCCGGTGATGGAGGGCGACCTCTCCAAGACCTCGATCCTGAGCTTAGTGGACCTTTTCCTGATCGGTGGATGGAGCGGAAAAATCTACCTGGCCAAGGCCGGGGAAGCCGGGAGCCTGGAGTTCTTCCAGGGGGACGTGGTCCAGGCAAGCTGGTCTGAGAAGGACGGGCAAGAGGCCTTGCGCCTCATATTAGAGCTTAAGGAAGGAAGCTTCATGCTGGAAAGAAAGTAGCGGAAGAGGCACTGCGGAAGGACGGAACATCAAAAAGGCCCCAGGTGCTCGGGGCCTTTCAGGTAAGGGTCTTCCTACGGGTCACGGTTTCTTCCCTCCGGTCGGGTACGGCCCTACAATGACGGGCCTGAGCCGATCGGGATGAAGATGCTCTCGGGCCATCCTCTGAACCTCCTCCCGGGTCACGGCGCGCAAGGTGGAGGGATACTTGTCCACATAGTCTAAGCCGAGGTGGTAGAATTCGGCCTGCAGAAGCATCTGGGCGATGCCGGAATTCGATTCCATGGTGAGGGGCAGGCTGCCGATGAGGTAGTCCTTGGCCTCTTTCAATTCTTTGTCGCTCGCGCCCTGGGCGATGAACTCTTCGAGGTCGGCCTGGGCCGCAGCGATGGCGCGGTCCGCGTCCTTGGGGTTCACCTGCATGACGATGCTGAACGGCCCGGCCCCCTGGGTGGCCTGGAAGTGAGAGGACACGTAATACGTGAGACCCTGCTTGTCCCTGAGATCGGCCATCAGCCGGGAGTTGAAGAAGCCCCCTAAGATGAAGTTCATGACCTCGCAGGCGTAATAGTCTGGATCGCTGCGGGAGATCCCCTGGTGCCCCATCCGGACGATGACCTCGGATTTGTCCATCATCGAGACGACCTTGCGCTCGGACCCCTCGGTTAAGGGAACCGATGGGATTTCGTAATTCGGGGTCCTCCCCGCAACCGACCAGTCCCCGAACAAGGCCTGGCACCGTTTCCTCACCTGCTCCACGCTCACATCGCCCACCACAACCAAGATCGTCGTTTCCGGGCGGTAATAGGACCGGTAAAATTTCAGCACGTCCTGCCGGGTGATCGCCCGGAGGCTCTCCGGGGCGCCGCGCGGGGTCTGATGGTAAGGATGCCCCTCCGGGAACAGGAAAAAGTTCAATTCCTTCCGGCTTACGCTCCAGGGGTCGTCGTTTTCCTCTTTGATCCCGGTCTCAAACTCCCCGCGCAGCTTCTCAATCTCGCTGTCCGGAAAGGAGGGGTATCGTAGGACGTCAGCAAGCCGGGCGAAGACCTCTGCAAAATTCTCGGCGAGGCAGTATGCTTGGAAGTTGGCGGATTCGATCCCGGCCGAGGTGGTGAGCCTGGCTCCTATGAAGTCCAGCTCCTCGGCGATCTGCGGGCCGGTTTTCGTGGCCGTGCCCCGGGTCAGCATCTCGGCCGTAAATGAGGCCAGGCCCATACGGTCTTTGGGATTGTACATCCCCCCGGCTTTCAGGCTGCCGAAGACCCCCACCGTGGGATTGGCGTGGTTCTCGCGCACGATGAGGACCAGGCCGTTGGGCAGCACGATGCGCTCGGTGCGGGCCGAGGACGCCAGAGACGCGGGAGTCGTTGGATCGCTGCGCTTCGCTGGGCACGCCGACGACCTGTCCGGAGAGTCAAGGATATCGCTCTCCCGAGTCGGTTTGTAATGTCGGGGGCCGATCGCAGGCTGGTAAGGAGGCAGGACCTGCCCGGGCTTGGGAGGAATGGGCTCGAAGACCCCTACGGTGCGGTTATCCAGGGTAAGGTATTGAGTGGCCACACGCCGGACATCTGCCTTGGACACGGCTTTGAGCCGGTCCACGTAGGTATCGAGGAGCTTGTAGGAGGCGATGGTTTCGAAATAGCCGAGGGTGGACGCCTGGGTGGAGACATCGTCCTTGGCATAGATGAATTGTGCCTTGGTCTGGTTCACGGCCTTGGCCAGCTCCCGGTCCGTGAGGGTGTCACGCTGGACTTTCTCGATTTCCGAAAACAGGACCTTTTCTACGGTATCCGGGTTCATGCCAGAGCGGATCGTCACATAGAGCCCGTACCAACCCGGATCATGGCTCTTGGGAAGATAGGAGTCTGCTGAGGTGGCCAGGCCGGTCTCGACCAGGGCTTGGTACAGACGGGAGCTTTTCCCGCCTGTGAGCACGGCGTCCAGGACATCCAAGGCGTAGCTGTCCTGATCCCGGAAAGGGGGTACATGATATTCCACTTCCAGGTATTGGGTCAGCCCTTCCTTTTTGACCGTGACCCGCCTCTCCCCGCGTTGGGGCGGCTCCACGGTCACGACCTGGGGGGGGTCCGGGGCCCGTTTGATGTTGCCGAACAAGGAGTTCACTTTGGCGAGAACATCCGGAGTATCGAAGTCTCCCACAATCGCCAAAGTGGCGTTGTTGGGCTGGTAGTAGGTCCGGTAGTAGGAGCGAACCTTCTCCGGGGTGAAGTTCTGGACATCGCTCTTGTACCCGATGATCGGCCAGTGGTAGGGATGGGCGTGGAATGCAGCTCCCTGAACGTATTCGTCCAGGACATATTGGGGGTTGTTTTCGCCCTCTTCCAGCTCCGAGAGGACCACGGTCTTCTCTTTGGCCAGGTCCTCGGGGGACATCCGGCTGCCGGTCATGCGGTCGGCTTCGATCCGCAGGGCAATGTCCAGCTTGTCCCTGGGCAATTCGATGTAATAGGCCGTGTAGTCGTTGGTGGTGAAGGCGTTGTTCTCCCCTCCGGCCTGGGTGATCAAGTGATCGATGTCCCCGGTCTTGAGGCGCCGGGTACCCTTGAACATCAGATGCTCGATTTGGTGCGAGATCCCGGTCGTGCCCACGTTTTCATTCCGGGAGCCGACCTTGTACCAGAGGAAGGTCGTCACCACCGGGGCGGCCCGGACCTCCTTGGTGAGGACCTTGAGGCCGTTGGAGAGGATGGTTTCACGGACCTCCTGGGCACCGATAGGGAGCGAAGCGGTGAGGCAAAACAGCAGGCAGGGAAAGAAAACGAACAGCCCTTTCGACTTGATCATCCGTCACCCTTTTGTTTCGTTTTGGATACCTCAATAAGCATACCATAACGTTTTGGCCAGCGTCAAGGGAAGCGGCCAATAACATTTTTTTTAAAGTGGGTTGACAAATTCTCCAGAACCTGTTATCATTCTATATCTTGGATAAGCCAGGAGACTGGCCTTCGGAAATACGATGATGAATTCAGGTTTCGGACGCTGGATGTCAGGGATCGGAGCAGCCATCCTGATGTGTTCACTGGTCCAAGTGGGGATGGCCCAGGAGCAGCGAACTCAGGAGGAGGCGCCGAGCTTAACCGCGACTACCCCTGTGATCCCTCCGGTTCCGGAGATCCCGCCCTTCGGGGGAGAAATAGGCTCGACCACACCGAAAGAGCTCTCCCCCTTTGGTTACGAGCATTTTCAGGCCCTGGCAAAGGCTCAGGCTCCGGATGTCTCCTCGTTCCCGGATTACCGTGAGGACTACCGGCTGGGCTCAGGCGATGTGATGGGGATCTATATCTGGGGACGCACCCAGGCTACCCTGTCCGGGGCCATCGGGGTTGAAGGAACCCTGTATTTCCCAAACCTCGGGATGGTTAAGGGGGCCGGACTCACCCTTGCCCAGTTCCAGGCCGAGATGGATTCAGTGGTCCACAAGTATTACCGGGACGTGGAGATGGATTGCACCCTGCTCCGCCCCAGGCAGATCCCGGTCTGGCTCTCCGGGGAGGTGAACAAGCCGGGCCGATATGTGATCAGCGCCTTAGCGACCCTCTCCCAGGTGATCACGACCGCAGGCGGACCCACGGGCAAGGCCTCCCTCCGGCATATCCGTATCCGGCATTCCAAGGGGGATACGACCGAAGCGGACCTCTACGGACTATTAGCCGGTGGAGACCGGACCCAGGACCTGTACCTCGAATCCGGAGACGTGGTTTTCGTTCCCATCGCCAGCAAGACCGTCGCGGTCTGCGGGGAAGTGAAGCGCCCGGCCATTTTCGAGCTCAAGGGCGGAGAGCATCTTTGCGATGTGATCGATTTAGCAGGCGGATTCACCACGGCGGCCTATTTGGAAAAGGTTCAGCTCAACCGACGATATAACGGGGGAGAGCGGCGGCTGGCCTATTTGGATTGCCGGGATAAGAACTACACGGACGCGAATCCTCTGATGGTGGGAGACGAGGAGATCCTGGTCTTCGCCGCCCCCTGGTATCAAGCGGGCAGGAAAAAGGCCTTCTTTGTTTCGGTCGAGGGCGAGGCCCGCTACCCCGGCGTCTATGCCATCACCGAGGGAGAACTCCTCTCGTCTCTGCTCAAGAGGGCCGGGGGGTTCACCGACAAGGCCGATCTCAAGCAGGCCAAGTTCATCAGGCCAACGAATAACATCTTTGAGGACAAGGAGTTAGAGCGGATCCAGAAGACCCCAGAGAAGGACCGCTCGGAGAGCGAGAAGGAGTACCTCCAGATCAAGATGGAGCAGGAGCCCCCGGACTTCATCATCATCGACTTCAAAAAGCTTTGGATGAAGCGCGATCCAAAGCAGGACATCCCTCTCAAGGACGGGGACCGGGTTTTCATCCCCAAGCGGGTGGAGACCGTGGCCCTGACCGGGCGGTTCAACAGTCCCGGGAGCGTCGTCTATATGCAGGGTGCGGCCATCGAATATTACGTCAAGCAGGCCGGAGGCTTAGCCTGGAACGCCAACCCCCATGGCATACGGGTGATCAAGCCCACGGGCCAGCGGCTCCTGCCTCAGGAGGCCGGGGAGCTCGAACCCGGAGACACCATCTGGGTGCCCAAGAAAGGCGAGTTCCACCTGTGGGACGTCGTCAAGGATGTCAGCCGGGTTGGTTTTGAGCTCGCCTCTACGATCCTCATCGTCTACCAGGTAACGAAATAAAGGCGACTTTGGAGTTATAGCTATTAGCCATCTGCTAAAAGCTATCTCAAGCGGTTCCTGGGCCAGTAGCTCAGTAGGTAGAGCACCGCCCTTTTAAGGCGAACTTATACGTTTTCGTAACTTCTGATATTCCAACGTAATGCACGACAGGGTTTAGAGATAGGCCCTGTCTTTCATTTTTCTGATTTTTCCCTAATTTTCCTCATTTGGGCCTGAATGTGGACACTTTTTGGACACGCTGCTAGAGGCCCCAACCCTGCTCCGCTATGCCCCCAGGTAGCCGAAGCAGCATGGAAAAAGTATCATTCCGGGTAGAATAAAGAATGGCGCAGGTCACCACATCCGATCAAGGAACGGAGTTCAATTTCCTATGGCGGGAAAACCAGCCAAAGGACATCGTCAGGAGACGGTCCGAAGTGAATAGCCGGGAGGCGAAAAATAAAAGGACGAGTGAAAAAACCGCCTGGTAAACAATCCCAAGCACGACCGGAAGGACTTTGCCAAGGAGCAGGAGCTTGAAGGCGAAGAAGGCATGCGAGAACGGAATTAGGAAGATGAAGATTTTAAGGGGCAGGCTTATGGAAAGAGGATCGAAGATCACCGAGAAGAAATACGGAAGCATGACCAGGATCATGAGCGGGGTCACGGTCGCCTGGGCATCTTTGGCGTCTCTGGAGAACAGAGCCATGAGGGTAGACAGGGACAGCGCCGCAACGACGGCAAGGAAGATCGACAAGCCCAACAAGACGTCTGAACGGGCATCCAAGCCGATTCCAAGATCACTATTCATGCCTTGCGAAACTATGCCGGCTACCGGATTGCTGGAACTTATCGCCCCCAGCGAAAACATATAGCTGCCCATCGAGACCATGAAGAAACCTGCAATAATGAACGCCAAGATCAAAGGGGCCAGCATCTTGGCTGCCACGATCGACAACCGGGAGACCGGCACGGTCATGAGCGTCTCAAGGGTCTTGTTTTCCTTTTCCTGGCCGATTGAGGCAGCCAGCATGGTCCCGGTGGAAAGTATCATTATCAAAAGCGCTATCGGCACCATGATGGTCGGGCCCATCATCAAGGCGAGCACTTCCTCCATGTTTCCCCGGCTGATCCGTCCTTTGAAGACAACATAGTCCCGGGAGGTGATCGGGGTTTTGACCGTCGCCGGGTCTAAGCTTGGCGCAAGCTCCCGGAGGTAATCGTCCGAAAGTTTTCGGTTCATGACAGTGAGGATGTTCTTGACCGCCGCCTTTTTAAACGATTCCATAAACCCGAAGGTTTTGAGAATCGAGTAGAGCTCAACTACCGTGCCCTGCCGCTCCCTTAGCGCCTGCTCGAACCCCTTGGGGATGATGATAAGCACCGCAGCGTTGCCCCGAACGGCCTCTTTGACCAGCGAATCCGGCCTGACACCATTTACCGGCACGACAATGTAATCGTTCTTCTCCAGAGCCGCTTTCAGGTCCTTCGAAGATGGAGTGCTGTCGAGGTCGGCAAGTCCTACGATCAGAGGCACATCGTTCCGCTTCGTCTCACTAGTAGTCAGATGACCGACGAGGAACATGATTCCCACCAAAATCACGTAAGGCGCTAGCACCCTTAATGTCAGGAGTTCGCGCAGTTCCTTTGTGAGCAGGTTGATGAATTTCCTCATCGCACGGCCCTCACGAAAACGTCCTCTAGGTTCGCCGCAGCGTGCTTGGCCTTGAGCTCGGAAGGCGTACCGACCTCCAGGACCAGTCCTTTGTCAATCAGGGCGACCCGGGTGGATAGGTACTCAACCTCGAGCATGTTATGCGAGGACAGAAGCACTGTCGTACCCTTCCTGGCGTAGCCCTTGATGATATCCCGCACCACCATGGAGTTTACCACGTCCAGGCCCGAGGTCGGCTCATCCAGGATTGCGAGCTTGGGATCGTGCATCAGGGCCCGGGCCACGAGAAGTTTGCGGACCATCCCTTTGCTGTAAGTCCCGACCCTGTCCCTGATCCGCTCTTTGAGGCCTGCAACCTCCAGTGCTCGGGCGATCATCGCCTGCTTCTCGGCCCGGTCATGGGCGTAAAACTCACCCATGAAGTTCAGGTAGTCCAAGCCCCGCAGACGCCGATAAGCTCCGGCCTCTTCCGGAAGATAACTGATCGTATTCCGGATGCGGTCCCCGTCCTTACAGACATTGAGGCCAAGGACCCTGGCTTCCCCCGAAGTCGGGGTCAGGAGGGTTGCGAGGACCCTTAAGGTCGTGGTCTTTCCGGCGCCGTTCGGACCGATCAGCCCGAAGATCTCCCCCTCCTCAACCGCGAAGGAGATGCCGTCAACCGCCTTCAAGGGACCAAATTTCTTTACTAAATGAACGACCTCGATTACCTTCATCTTTTGCTAAATAAAAAAGTCGTAAAAAATAATATTATCCACAAAATATCAATGCGGCCTTCAGCACCAATTGTAATAATGGAAAATTGTCATGATGTTAGCAAATATTATCAAAATGAGTTTTACTTTTCTAATTAATAAAAAAATAATGTTAAAATTTTTAAACTCCCCTCAGCAAATAGAAGATCCCCTCTAGAGTAATATTTATGGTATATTAACCCCTATCCTACTCCTTCTGCATATTCCCGAAGCCTCTGACTACGTCTCGGGTACTTGAGTTTGTGAAGGGCTTTGGCCTCAATCTGTTGAATATACTCTGGGGACTGCTTTAACTTCTCCCCGACTTCCTTCAAGGAAAAGGGGTTCTCAATACCGATCCCGAAGCGCAACCGGACCACCTGCGCCTCAATTTCGGTCAGGGTGGCAAGCACTTGTTCAAAATGGCACTTCAACAAAAGGTTGGCTGCGGGCGTAAGAGCGGGCGATGAGGCCGTGGGATTCTCCACAAAGTCCCCGAAGTTGTTGTCCACATCCTCACCTATGGGATCATCAAGAGATACGGATTCCTGGGCTACTTTCAGAATGGACTTCACATGGTCCGCAGGCATCTCAAGGCGCTCGGCGATTTCCTCCGGGGTCGGTTCACGGCCGAGCTCTTGGACTAACTTCCGTATGGTCAGTGCCTGGTCGGCGATCGCTCTCGTAATCGCTTGGCTAATCCACCAGATGGCGTAGGTCAAAAACTTGTACCCCCAAATCCATTTGAACTTGTCCACGGCCTTCATCAGACCCAAGCTCCCCTCCCGGATCAGGTCCGAGTATTCAAGCCCGTAGTTAGCGTAGCTCTTAGCCATTGAAATGACCAGTGGCATGTAAAAATCGACCATTTCTCGCTTTACCCGCTGCACAGCCTCCTCACTGTACGTGATACTTTCGAGGATTTGTCGAACATCCTCCAAAGGTTGCCCCAGATCGTATTCGATCTCGCTAACCTTTCGTCGAATCGCGGCAATCTTGGTCGGGTGTTCTTTCAGCTCTTCCTCGATCTCCCGGAGGCGTGGTTCGAGCTTTTTTTTCGCCATCCACCCTTTCATGGCGATGCGTCTGCGCTCTTCGCAAATGACTGCAATCTTCTGCTCGCAATCCTGGATTTCGCGGTCCATTTCCTCGACGGCCTTGAGCCTCTCCCTGTGGTGCTCTACTGCCTTTTCCAGCAGATTAGAATGGATGCCCAAGGAGGTGGAAATCCGAACCGCCACCCACCTCATATCCCAGTTCTTTGATTGGAGAGTTTCCCAGCGCCTCTCGCTCATGCCATCGCGGAAGCGGCGGGAAAGACGCTCCAGTTCTTGAGTCCAAATTCGAGCCTTGCGGATGAACTCGAGCGCGCGTTTCCGCTCCTCTTTCTTAGAGTACCCCTTGTAGATCGGGATGAAATCTTCCAAGGGAACCTGGCCCTTCTCCACCCGCCGTACCTCCTTAAGGAAAGCCCGTAAGCAGGAATTGCAGGAGAAGACCAAGGGGCTCATTTCCCACTTGCTTTGATAGATTCGATTATCGAACCGCATAGCGAGTTCCGTCCCGCGGTCAACATCTTGGAAATTAATCCGTCCGATCTCTAGGAGGTAGGTTCGCACGGCATCGTCAAAACGTGTTATGGGTTCGGAAGTCCCAGCCTCGAGCGGTCCTTTTTGGGCTTCTGCCCCTGCAACCGGAATTTGATCCCCGGAATCCACTACCTCTCTCCAACCATCCTTACTCACTTAATCTTCCCTCATATTTTACATATAATTACTTTCAATTAATCCTGAACCCCGATCTCGCCAGCATCTCCAGCCTTACCTTCTCCGACTCAACGTAAATCTCGCCCACAGCCCCGGACCGGGCCAGGAGATCCGGGGAAGACTCTATCTCCTTCTGACACGCGCCATCCAGGATCATTCTTTCATAATCCGTAAACCGGTTCTCCACAGCAACTTGAAGCCACCCGAACCCGGCACCCCCCCTGCCCTCTGCCAATTCGACCAGACCCAGGAGACGGAAAAGCACGCTCAAGGGAGCGTTTTTAGAGCGAACCGGCGAGGGACCAACCGGATCCTCGAAAAGCTCCCCCCCGAAGAGCTTGTCCGACAGCAGGCTGAGAATCTCCATCGCCTCCCCAGGGCGGGCGAGCCGATAAAGAAGCCAGGTCTGAAGGAGCCAGGCCTTGAAAAGGATCCCGCAGGGGATGGCTTCATCCTTATCCTGAAAGACGACCCCCTGGATGATGACGCCCTTGGTAGGTGCCGGGACCTTCCCCTCGCAGCTCAGAAACAGCCACCAATCCGGCCGCTGAGAAGCGTACTCCGTTAGATTGAGGATCATCAGCTCCTCCCGGGACAACACGGTATTCCGGGCCGCCTTCGGGAGGTCCCCGGAGAGGCCATCGCTTTCAAAGAAAATGCGGCGCAATAAATCCGCCGAGGTAAGAGGAGGAAGGTCTCGGGCGGTTACGTTCACGAAGTACGGTGGAGTGACCTTAGTGCAGAGAGACGTGAGAGCCTCGGGATAACGCTTGGCCCGCGAATAAAAAGCAACCAGAAAAGGAATAGAGGTTCTCCGAGAGCAAATCCGGCAGAGGATTGGGTAGGGCTCCAGGGCGAGATCGACCACATCCAAATCCTCCAGGGGTAGGCGGTATAAACCGTGGGTTCCGCAGGAAGGACAGGGAACGGCAAGTGGGTCATGGAAGGAGCGGCCAAACATCACAGAACATCATCCTAAGTTTGGAGCTTTGACTGGAATCTGACCGAACCCCGGGAAAGTATAACCCTTAACTAGGTACCGATATTTCCCATCTTCACTTAATACAAACAACGTTTTGGAGCGGTTTTGAGGCCTTGTCCAAGGTCCTTCTTTTGCGTAAACATTTACCGTAAGCTCGACCCTAAGCGAAGGAATCTCCCTGGCCATTAGTCTAAACGACTCCTTGTCTGCAGGGGACAGACCGTGGCAAGGCTTTCCTGCGATTTCGTTGTGTGTGTGGAAGCGTCCAAGCCAGGTTAACCCTTGTTCCCGAGACAGCTGCAAACCACGGTGGATGAACTTTATTGGATAGAATTTAACTTTGGAGCGGGTCTTTTCTCCCCCGCGATAGGGAACTGCCTTGAGAATCTCAAATGTCTCCCTTGGGCGCTTGTGACCTAAAAGGAAACCCATCCGCTCTTCCTTGTAATCTGCATCATAGCCTTGATCAGCCGCCCTCTCCATGGTCTCCAGGGGTTTGTTTTTCGGGATGATAGTTAGCATTGGGCATCTCCTCTCATTTTTTGTGTTTACCTTCCCACCGTTTCTTTACGACCTCAATCAGCTTAATGAATTCCGGTTCGTTGCGGATATTATCTTGGTCAGGGTCCTTTTCCATAAGTGGATAGTCAGCAAATCCTTTTTCCACTGCCTTTTTGAGATACTGGATCGCCCATTTAGGCTTGCCAATTCTCGAATAACAGCAGGCTAGGTTGTATTTTGTTAGAGCGGGCTTAATATCGAAATTTAAGTACAGCTCAAACTCCTTTATCGCTTCTTCATACAAACCTCCCTTCAAATACGCGAGGCCAAGATACCATCGTGTAGCAGGGTTGTTTGGTTTCTTGTACCGAGCTGCCTCGAGATATTTCACCGCTCCTTCAAGCTTATCTTGGTGGTAAAGCGCTTTACCCAATAGAAGAAATGGACTATACCCAACATATTCATAGCCCCAGACCTCTGCATTATTAATCGCATTTCTGCCCGCCTGCTCAGCTTCCGGATAATTTTCAAGGCGTAGAAATGTATCCCCTATCAAGTAATATGCTTCGACATTGAATTCACTGGATTTGTATTGTTCGGAATTCGATTGAATTGCTTTTCGAAAGGCCTCGATGGCTTCCATTTCTCTGCCCTTTGTTCTACTAAGAATACGCCCTAGAATCATCCAAGCATCTAAGGATTGGGGGGAAATTCGGATGGCTTCCCTTGCCTCCGCTTCCGCTTCCTTGAGTTTCCTGTAGGCTAACAACAGCTCTGCCCTTTTAATGTCCTTCGATGCATCTCCGCGGGCCATTGAAAGCTTATCCTTTTTTTTAAACCTTCTTTAATGTCTAATAAAATTGCCGTCTACCCTTTGCCCGGAATCCTCTGATTAAAACCTATCCTTTCTACTAAAAATGAAAAAAACCTTAAATCAGTGACTCCAAGATTTCGCAAGAAGTCCTCTGACTCACGGTCTTTTCAAATATTACTTGCTGTAGTTTACTCTTTTTTCACTTTTCTTGTCAAGTCCCCCTTTAGTCCATTATTCCAAAAATGGGATTATGGACTGAAATTTTAACTTAAGCTGTTCGTAAAATACGTCGTAACTATTTGATAATGAATAAGATGTAAGATATTTCATATTTTTAACTTTTTTAAACTGAAGCTTGTCTTGTGGGGGAAAAAAACGGGTGCTATTGAACTGCCTCGTATTTATGCTGTTCACCTATTTTACTTTTATTCGTCTTTCCTTTCAATCCTATAATGTTTTTCTTTAAACCATTTCTTAATTTGCTCGATATCCCCACCATAGACATCCTTCCAATACATCTTGTGGAAAAATTCAAGATCGGTAAGTGCAAAACACTCATCACATACGTTAAAATAACTACGAACGAAATCAACGTTATCGTAAAATTTTTCGATATACGGCCATATTTCAATAAGTCTATTGGATCCTCGCTTATAGGGAACTGCACGCCGGTCAACTGTGGTAGCCGGCCTCTGATGACAACACTCGCAATCACTGTCGTAATTCATTCTAGTTATTTTTCTTCCCCATCTCCGCCTGCAGCCTCTTGATCTCCCGCATCACCTCGTCCTGGGTGATGAGCCCCTTGGCCGCCAAGACGTTGATCAGTACCTCCACAGTCATGATGTTGCCGTGCAGGGCCTCTTTGAGGGTATAGCCCTTATCACTCACCTTCGCTTCTTCGCTTTCCTTGCTTTGCATACTCGGGTTTCCTCATCTTGTTCATCTTGTCCCTGAAGGCGTTTCTGACTCCAATCAGAGAGCCCATATGTTGCTCAGCCCCAAGGAGCTTCATAGGGACCAGCTTATACTCCTTGTTGATCGCCTTGAGCAGCCCGGGCAGTTTATCATCGAGCCAGATGTCCGGCCAACCTACGGGCGCAGGCCTCGGCGTCGGAGAGGGCATAGTGATGTTTCAACCGGATGCCCAGGCGGCGGCACACATCCGGGAGTTTCCGGGGGAAGATGCCCCAGGCCCTATCACTTAACTCTACGGTACAAATAAATCGGTGAGGGGGGAGCTTGAACCGGGCCCGTTTGCAGCAGGCGTATAGTAAATCGGCATCAAAATCGGCGTTATGGGCTGCGAGGAAGTTCGTATCTTTAATGAATTTTAAGATGGTGGCCCATAACTCTTTGAAGCTCGGCTTCCTGGAAACGTCCTTCCAGGTAATGCCATGAAATGGTGTGTTGGTAAAATTCTTGCAGGGTGGGCAGATCAGGTAGTGGGCGCGATCGATGATTTTATCACCATGGGCTTTCACCATACCGAGGGCACAGGCGCTGTCCAGTCCGTAATCCGCGGTCTCGAAGTCCAACGCTACGAAGGTGAGCCTTGAGGGTCCGGTGCCTTTCTTAAATAGCAGTGGATTGCTTCGTATTTAATGTCTTCTAAAGTTAGCGGGATGCGGTGCAAAGGCCGCATCTCATTTTGATTTTAAGGTTGTTTTAGATGCCTTTTATGTTGTAGACGTCACGTTCGTCATGGTAAATCGTTCTATTTCTTTTTATTAAGTAGATATTCTATTGCCTCTAAAAATAGTGGTAAGTCCTTCTTAATTTCCGATTCGAAGGTAGCACTGCTTTTGTAGTACTTTGTAAAATATGCGTCTTTTGGGGTGTCTTCTTCTTTACGGCCTCCCTTTATTTTACTTTTTAAGTATTTAAATTGGGTTTCCGTGTAGTCATAGAGGTAAAGTGAGAGAAAAGGGGATTCATTGCTCTTTCTGGGTCCGGAATAAAAATAGAAAAGTATCTTAGAGTCAGATTTACCCATATATGAGTATTCAATACCGCTATCCCACTTAATCTCACTGAACCCTCTTTTAGGAACAAACCTCTCTACTTCGCTAACAAACTCCTTGCGAACATTTTCAATCTCAGAGCAGTATTTCAAGTAAAGCATCGCCTTTTCCATCGACATATTAATTTCCTTCGACATATTAACCTCCTATTAACTTTTCTTGGACGATATTTAAGGTATTGTTTAAGCCTAAATAAGATTTGAAACTGAAATCGGTTATTTTTAACTTTTCTTTTATGTCTTCGTGAATGTAAGACCTTCTTGTTGATATTTTATTCATTTTGAGATTAAATATTACTGAGCGTATAATTTCGCGGGCTGGAGAATTTATATCCTGTAATAGAGGAACTAAAACGCAATTGATTATTCTTTCCCATTTAACACTTTTAAATCCATCTCGTCCGTTACCCCACTTTTTGGCATTTTCCCCATCTAAAGTTAAATATATGAAAAATACGGGAAGGGGTTCACCCTTAAATATTTTATAATAACTTGGCGTTTGTTTTTCGCCTTCTCCTGATCCAATTTTGATTTCAATAACGCAGTTAAAATTGTGCCCTTTGAGTAGAAGGTCTGGTATTTTCCCTTTTTTTCCTTTTTGGGCTATAATTTCAATGCCTTTTAAATCAAAATTGAATTGGTGGTCTACAATCTCACTTAGAAATACGTTCAGCGGTTTTGATTTATAATTATGACTTGCTTCTGGGTCAAAGAGCCATTCAAGAAACTTGGTGTACGTTTCTTCGTGAGAAAAAGGAATTCCAAAAGCCTCCAAATAGTCGACCTTTGGATAAGGAGATACCTGTTCTATAAATTTGTTATATTTAATACGGAAGTCTTTTTGAACGGTTGTCCAGAATTGACTCGAAAACCTGGATAAGTCATTAGACAAATATTTAAGGGAGGATGTTACATCCTCTTTGACGGATGAGTTTGATTTCAATCTTATATGTTTCATGGGTAGGTAAAAACCTAAAGTGTTTTGATTGTTTTTTAGTGTAGCATATCTGGTAATATTTGTCAAGTAAACCTAAAGGAGGCGTCCATTTCTAATACCTAGTGACGATATAAAGTCAAGACAACCCCTTATTAAAATCCCGTCTTGTATTTACCTTCGTTTTTCACCAAGCAGTCCAGTTGCTGGTTCACGGCTGACCGGAGGTCTTCATCCTTGATGGTTTGGCGCCGGGATTCAAAAGCAGCAGCAGCAGCAGATGGAAGGAGGTCGGCCAAAAATGCAAAGCTGTGACCCGCAGTTTTCTCGGCTACCTCCCTGAGGGTATCCGCGTTTACGGTGGTCTTCCTGAACTTCCATTTCAAAAATTCAAGAGCTTCCTCATTGTTGGGGTAGTCGAAGAAGATCCGGCGGTGGAAGCGGCCGGGCCTGATCAGAACGTTTTTATCAAGTTTGGTAGGGTCATTCGCCGTGGCGAACATGACTACATTGTCGGCCTCGATGACCCCGTCCAGACCATTTAGGATTGCAGATAAGGTTACCCGCGTCTTCCCCTGACCTTCCAGTGGAAAATGCCGGTCCAAATCCTCCAGTATCAGGAGCCGGACGATGGGCTTATTCACCGGAGGATGATCTTCCTCGTCGGCAATCAGCACCCGCTCCCCCTTGATCCATCTCAGGAACGCCGTGTCGGGAGATTCGCCTTCGAAGTCCCTGGAGAAGTCGAAGGATTCGGGCTCTGTGTCCAAGTACTCCGCGACAGTCCGAATGGCCATGGTCTTCCCGTTCCCCGGCGGGCCGGACAACAGGTAGGAGCGCCGGTAGGGGATGTCGTTTTCCGCAAACCAGGCGTAGCAGTTTCGGAAGAAGACAAGGTCCTCTTTAAGGATCCTAGTCTGGGGGGTCCAGAAGTACTTGTCAAAGGAGGGCTCCACCTCCTGCCTCACGATGACCGCTTCTGTGATTGTCTTGTGGAGTAGGGGAAGATCCTTTCTGGCTACGAAGAAATAGGGGTCGTCGAGGCCCCTCACCAGATTGACTCCTCCCAGCCGGTGAACGGAAAGCGGGGTCCTCCGGGTGTCGTCCATAATCCCCCGGTCGTTCCGGATTTTGAATTCAACGTATAGCCCCGGTCGGGTTAGGTCCGACTGAAGTTTCAAATGGCGGATCAGGATCCGGGGAATGGAAACCGAACAGAAATCCTCGGTTCCCAGGACCTTCACAAGATAATCCATGTATTGTCCGGCGAATACGTCCTCAGGAATGCTATTATAGCGGACATAGTTATTGCTTAATCCTTGCAATTGAATTTTCGGAGTCTCTGTGACTGGTTCCATGGTTTTACCTTTTTTCTTTATTTCATTATTTTATTGGGTTTCTTCCAATTATTACTTCTTTTTCTTTTCTTTCCACATTCTCTCATTTTCTTGGTGTTAGAAGCTTTCTGTTTTTCTATTTGAAGATCGCCATCTTGCCACACGAAACGGCTTCTACGGACAACTCTTTTCTTTGGCTTCATTTGTCACCTTTTGTTGTTTAGGTAGCTTTACCCACATCTACTTTTTCCGGTGCTCCGAAATCAAGCTCCTGCTGTCCTCGTTTCGTAGTGCCGGTTTTGCTCTTGGACGCTTCGACCATCCTGGTGAGCATTGCTGTCCTTTTTTTGACGGGCATCCTCCTGGCCTCGTGTAGGGAAATAAGGGCTTCATCGGCCCCGCAGGCCATGGTAACATCTACTTCCCTCTTTTTCTTTCGGTCCTGTTTCAACATCACCTCCTGTTACAGTCCTATTCGTTTCCAACAACGGTTATTAGGAGGGACAAGACTTTCCTAGATACCAAATTTCCAAGCAATGGGTTTACGTTGCTATGATTTGGTGGTATTGCTTTCAGACAGAGTTGGAGTTCCGGAATTATTGACCTTTACCGGTCCTCCAATCTTTTTCATGGGATCGGAGAGCCATTTCCAGAAAGGTCCTAAAGTGAAATCATGGGTCGGCATGAGTTTAGGCCCGTGATTGTGAACGACTTTACCCGGACCTAAGAGAAAGTGACCGAGCATGCTCCGGTGGTCCCTGCGTCCGTGGCCAATGAGGACCCGACTCCGGTTCACTCGGTACTTCAAATCTCCTTTCTGGGTAAGGAAGGCTTGAATGGGATAGGTTACCATGATGGGCTGCCGACCTTCGTGTTCGACCAGGATATCCAGGGTATCATTGTATTCCTCCCCTTCCGGGTGGTCCTCGAACCCAATCTCAACGACCGTGACCATGCCTGCCGGTTTACACCCCAAAAACTCACGCATTTCCTGGCCGAGTTTTTGGTAATAACTTATCTTATCTTTTCGTTCCCCTGGAAATCCCAATTCTACCAGGGTTGGGTCCCTGTCAGGAGGGAAGACGAAGCACATGGTAGGATGACCTCCTTCCTCGTCAAACTCATCTGCAGCTTTCTCTGCGAATATTTTTGCGATTCGGAGCATATCCTGCTTGGACCAGGGGATGGTTGGAAACGGTTTCTCTTTCATTTCATGCTCCTTTCACTTAAACGAAAGTTCTTGTTGAGAGTCCGGGGTTCGTGATTCAGACCCTTTCTCTTGGCCCTCAATGGATAGTTGAGCCTTCGCTTGTCTTTCCTCGAGCACCTTCTTGGCATCGTGTAAAGCAAGGAGGGCACCCCCGAGGCCAGGCAGATGGGTTACATTTATCGGTTTTTTCCTTCGGTGGTCTTTCCTCCTCTTCACAGCAGCCTCCTGTTCAGCGGTCATACTCCCGGCCTTCAGGGGTAATTATAAAGAGGAGGGGGGACAGAAAAGAAGGGGCAGGGAGCGGGGTTGGAGAGATAAAACATGGCATGTGAGCTTAAATGGGTTGCTGATCAAGCCCGATGAAGAAATCTAACTTCTTATTATTCAATAGGTTACTATTTAAAATAAGCCTAAAATTCAAAACTGTGCCCTAAAGATTCTCTATAAGTTAATTTATTTTAACTAGTTAGGTAATTATTATTTCCGACCACAGCAACCAAAAATGGCGCGCACCAAAAAAAATCTTTGGATTTTTAAATTTTCTGCTTAAAGTTTTCCCTTTTGGGGGGTATTATAGCCAAAATGCTTGCTACCTTTTCTCATAAACCCCCTAAGAACCCCCCACACTCTCTAATCTCAAAAGGAGGTACACAATGAGCGCAGATGAAAAAATCAAAACCGGCCTGGGCTGGGAAAACCAATGGGAGGACCGGCGAAGCACCACTAAAATGGTCCCCGTTGAGGTCCACTACATCCTCACTAAATAAAGGGGGCTGAGCGAAAGCAGGGACTATGGTGACCTTCGGGTCCAGTAATTAGGAGGGAAAGCGGACGGAAGAACCCTTTAAGTTAAAATGTGCTGGATAACCCGCGGGCGGGAACAGCGAGGCCCTTGCGCTCTTCGCAAGGGCCTCGACGGGAACGACTTCCAGTTTCATCCGTTTGTTAGATGGCTGGCCGCCCTTCGCTGAATTTCCCCTCAAGCCAAGATATTGCTTCTTGAATCGATTTGTCGCGTTTTTGTTGGTCCCCACCTCCGTGATCAAATTGGCGTCCGTAAAAGTTCACGCGATGCTTCGGGTCTTTCTCCATTCGGTCCTCTAACCAATTCCATAGATCTCGGTATGAACCGAAGCTGTACCAGTCGGAAAAGTGACACAGCGCAATCGGCAGGGTGGGTTTCAGCGTCAATTCACTACAGATGAACGGCCAATACTTGACGAGGTTATGCATGTCGAGACATTCGCTATCGAACTCGACGATGACCATGTATCTGCCATGATTCACACGAAGGTCACCGAGTTCAAAATATTCGTCTTGCCGCACTTCGCCGTTCCGCCTGAGCTGTGGGTTCGGTTTTAGTTGACCTCTATTTTCCTTGCCTTGCCCCCCGTCCCAATGTTGCCCCCCACCGAAACGCCCCTCAAACGCTTCTTTGAAACCCATCAAGAAAGGCGCTTGCTTTTTGCCCATGACCTCGTACCTCCTTCCCCTTTTTAAATCCTGTTTATATGGTTTCCAGATAACATCGTAATCAGGTTGCCTTACTAAAAATACTAACAAATATAATGTATTTTATCAAGAGTTTCTAAATATTACATGGAAATTAATATATAGCCTAGATATCACAGATCCAAAATTCAATTTTCGTCCCCCCTCAGGGGTATTATAAAACAAAATGAAAATGACAAAACACATCAAGAATAATGATAAATGCTCATTAACTGTTTGATAACAAGGAGCTTAAAATGTTTCGCACTCTGTTAAACATGTCGTTCCTAGCTTTGGCCTTCCTTGGCTATCTCCTTGGGAAGGCCACGGATCCCAATACCCAAGGGTGCCTTTTCGTTACCCTACTCCTGCTATACCTGGGCGCCTTCTTTCTTGCCTACACTTACTTCATGAGCTCGAAGGAGATCGCCAGAACGTTGAAGGAGATCCTCGAGAAAGAGACTAACGGTGCGAACCCCAATCCCAAAAGGGAATGGAGGTAGCCGTGGGGTTCTCGGAACAGGATTTAGAACGGATGGTCACCCATGTCGGGCGCCGTCTGCTCGGCATCCGGGGGCAATTACAGACGAAGATCAAAAGCTACCTAAGGATGGCTTCCGGGGAGCACGGGTCCCTTTATTTCTCCCAGCCCTCCTCCCTTCACCCCCTGTTGGCCGTTGCGCTCAGCGAGCACCTGAAAGCCGAGACCGAGGTCCAAGAGATCATCAATTACCTCTTCGATTTCAACCTCCCTACGAACCGGACCGTGGAAGTGGGCTACGGCAGAGAGGTCCTCGCCGTGGTAGAAGGGTATTACTTCTTCCTGCACAAGAGCACACCACTCGTTGCCCACATCTTCGTCGACTACTGGCCCGTCAAAAACCCGTCGGCCGTCTCGCTGTACTTCAACCCCCAGGATCAGGCTACCGCAGAGCGGTTCATTCAAGGACTGGAGGAGCATTTCTACAAGCGGAACTTCTACAAGGGACAGAAGCTGGTCCTCGTGAAGGTCGGGAACCAGGACGTAGAACTCAGGTTCCTGGACGCGGAAGGGTGGAAAGGGATGGAGGTCGTCTTGCCGGAGGGACAGCACCAGGCAATTTACGAGAACACCTTAGGGTGGCTTCAGCAGGCCGAAGCTCTGAGCCGTGCCGGGCTCGCCACCAAGCGGGGAGTGATCCTCTCCGGGCCGCCGGGCACCGGTAAGACGCTGCTCTTCAAGAGCCTCTGCGCCCAAGCCGAGGGGATCACCTGCCTGTTTGCGACCGGGGAATCCTTCGTCTCGCCCGGCGACATCCTTAACCTATACGAGCTCGCCCGGATGCTCAAGCCCACCATGGTCTTCCTGGAGGACCTGGACTTCGTGGGAAACGAGCGCCAGCCTGAGGGGACCTTTTCCAACAAACTCCTCGGGGCCCTCTTAGCCGAGCTGGACGGGGTGAAGGGGAATGAGGAGATTGTGACCCTGGCCAGCACCAACTTTCCGGAGGTGATCGACAAGGCCCTGGCTGACCGGCCTGGGCGGTTCGACCTCAAGGTGGAGATCACTTTTCCCGGAAAGGAGGAGCGAAAAAGAATGCTCAGCCATTTCTTAGGGCGGCTTAGGGACGGAGTTCGGCCCGAGGTCAGCGAGGAAGAGATCGCCAGCCTTGTGGAAGCGACCAACGGATTGAGCGGAGCCCACCTCGCGGAAGTCGTCACCCAGGCTGCATCGCGGTGCCTGTTTGACCGGAAGCCCGTCCTCACCCCAGTGGATCTCAGGAACAGTCTGAAGGCCCTGAAGGAAGGGAAAGAGAAGGAGATCGGGTTTTAAAACCTGCTGAGGAACATAAATGAACCACGAAAACGAATGAGGAAGAGCTGGAGTGAGTATTGGCAAGAAATGACGCATCTTTTCTTCCTCGAGCGCCAATTGGGGGAGGTACCCAAGGAGGAAGCCCTATTATTGGTCGATTCTTTGTACGATAAAGAGCCCGACGAAAACAAGGAGGATGAGATGATTTTATCCAGAGGACAGATCAACCGAATCGTGCGCCTTATCGGGATGCGCCTGATGGGCCTCGATGAAACCAAGAAGCCGAACCAGATGGAGACCTTCCTTATGGGAAGGATGAGGGAGATCGGAACGCTCAGCATAACCCAGCCTGCGGTGCTTCACTCTGTCCTGGCCGTCGTGCTGGCCGATTTCGCGGAGCAGGAGGCCGAAACAGTCCAGGTTCTCGCCAACACGGATTCGGACCGGCCAGCGGAGCACTTCGGAGTGGAGGTAGCTTTCGGCCAGAACCGGAAAGTTGTCTCGAGAGGAGCCTATTTCATCCGCTACCAGGATACGCCATTCGTGCTCCATATTTATGAACTGGATTTCTTCGGGACGACTCTGGACATCCTGTACCACATAAAGGACGTAGAGAAAGCCGAGCAGATCCACGACCGTCTAACCGAGAAAATGGTGCGGGGAAACTTCTATAAAGGGCAGAAGCTCTACCTCCGCCTCTCCCGCCGGGGTCCGGAGCTGACGTTCATGAGCCCGGCCGTCCTGAACTCCTCAGAGATCGTCCTGCCTGAGGACCTCTATCGGGCCATCCACAAGAACACTCTAGGGTGGCTGCAGAACGCCGATTCCCTCCGGAAAGCCGGACTGCCCACTCGCAGGGGAGTGCTCGTTTACGGACCACCGGGTACGGGGAAGACTATGTTGTTTAAAAGCCTTTTCCGGGAGGCTGAGGGGGTAACCGGGATCGTGGCATCTACGGAGACCTTCAACGAGCCGGAGGAGATTAGCCGTGTGTTCGCGACTGCCCGGGGCCTCGCACCAAGCCTCTTGTGCTTCGAGGACCTGGACTTGATCGCCGGGGAACGTAGGAGCGCCCCGCGCCACGAGAACGTATTCCTAGCTGCCCTGCTTTCCGAGCTGGATGGGGTGCGGGCCAACGAGGAAATCATCGTAATGGCGAGCACGAACAGCCCGGAGGTCATAGACCGGGCATTGGCTGACCGGCCGGGGCGGTTCGACGTGGTCCTGGAGATCAAGCCCCCGGCCGAGCCGGAGCGGAAGCGGCTGTTTGGGGTGTTCCTTAACCGCCTGGATGGTGTTCTACCCAGAGAGATCTCAGAGAAGGATATTGAGGACCTAGCCCGGCAAACCGCGGGGTACACCGGAGCACACATTGCTGAAGCCGTGACCCGTGCCTACTCGGACTGCATCGTTGACCAGAGGGGAGTGCTGACTGAAGCGGAGCTTGTGGCAGCAGTTGCTTCCATGAAGAAGCCGGGGAAGGGGGTCGGATTCTAAAACCAGGAAAAGTAAAGATGAAGTGCAAGCGATGCGGGGAGGAGGAGAGCTTTTGGGACGAGGACTCTGTGCCTTTTTACAACTGTCGGAGGCGGGCTTGGTTTGATGCTATCCTGTTCCGCTGCGAGTCGTGTAAGTCCTTTTTTACTGCCATCTTGCCCCTGGAGAACGAACGCACCGAGATTGGGAGGATGATTGCCCTACGATTACGCCCAAAAGAAGTTCTTATATCTGATGTTGTCCCAATGAGGAGGCGGTGGCAGAATTACCGCCTGTGGAGCCTGTGGTGCGCTTGGGCTGCGCATTTTTGCTCGGATGTTGGTGCTCATCGGAGGGCTGCGTTATACGCCCTTGAGGCCTGCCGGTCCTCCCAGATACGGCTAAGTTCAAACTGGTTTGCGTGGGCAGTTTGCCTGACCGAGAGATCCCAGGACGATGGTCTCGTGGCTATCGCAGAACAGCTCTTATTAGAATGTCATATCGCAGACCGTACAGCCCTCAAGCTTCGGAAAAGGAAAACCCGGAAGGTCAAGGAGTTGGAGAGCATTTTGGAGAAGGAGATTGAGAGGTTGAGAAGGAAACTATCATAAATATTTTAGTTTCGGTGACAAAAAGTAAAGCCCGACGAAAGTATGTCTGACCTTACAGTCATCAAAAGAATATGCTATTTTCATGTTTTAATCTAATAGAATTGCGAACTCTTGTATATTATCCCATTTTTTAGTTCTAGGAAGTTTGCCATCTTTAAAAGAAATAGAGGGTTCAGTCCAAATAAAACTTTTTAATGGATCACCTACTAAAAGAGCGGGCTTTCGCCCGCAATGCCCTTTTTGATAATTCACGTCATCTTCCCATCTAAGTTTATTCGTTTCTTCATTAATTACGTTGTGGACGTGTTTTGTGCATGGTTTGGTATTAGGTGGATAAATATCACCAAACATACTTTGATCAGCTCTTTTAGCTGTTGCAGCTTCTCGGTAATTTAATTTTAAATACTCCCAGAGAGATTCGTGGTCCTGGAACGCTAACATTACATTCATTAAGTAAAAAAGGGAGTTGAAATCGTTTTTCCCACGATGAATGCCACTGACGCCAGCAATCCATATATTATTCCAAGATTTCAACCAATCTGATACATCACTCATTTCGCATTTGGTTGGTTTGCCTGTTCGCATCCGATGCTTACAGGTACAAAGTGTAATTAATCCACCCTGATAATTTGGCCCGCACCCTGTTTGAGCATATTTACCGTTGCATATTTTTAAGGTATCTACAATATAAGAATAAATTGGAGAGGTGCTGCCTTTAATTATATTCAATAATTCATATTTATTTTTATTGGCATTATCTTTTAGAATACCGTAGCTGGGGAAAGATTGAGATTCTATACATGTTTTGCACTTTTCGCTGTTTTTCATTTTTCCTGGCTTACTCCTCTGAAAAATCTAGTTATTTAGTTCTTCTATTTTTGCCAATAAAAACCTTCCCGCTAAAGCTTGCAGATTAAATAGATAGCCTTCAGCGCCTGTCCCCTTTTTTGTTAATGGGCTATATTTACCTGGTAACATTCCTAATAGGGCTTTTCGGATAGAATCGACAGGTAAAGGAACTCGGAGTTCATTATATTCAACAGTTACTTTTAACCCTTTTTCCATCCAACTTTTATCTGGAGTAAATTTATCGGGCCTTTTACTTTCGTAAGCATTTGTTTTAGCGATTCCGATAGCTTTTATTTCCTGGTCAACACAGGAGAATATTGTATCATCAGGCTTTACCTCTTTTACGTTACTCCAGTGAAATGGGGTTTTGCCAGCTTTATCTTGAAGAGGGGCCCAAATGAACCCTTCTTCTTTCTCTATAGCATAAGTTTCACTTTGGAATACCCACCAGTAGGCCATATTTTTCCTTTAGTTTTACTCCCCCTTCTTCTTCACCAATTTCACTTTATATCCTTCCTGTTCCTCAGCGAACTCAAGAATCTTTTTAATCACCCGCGGGTCCGCGCCCTCTTCTTCCACCAGAGATCGTAAAGCCCCTAAGTCCAAGCCTGAAACCTCTTCCCAGAGCCCGGCCTTCCTCAGATATGTCACCAGATCCTTACGCCGCTCGTCATTGGAATACGGAAACTGAAGCCATTCCTCAAGTTTGATGATTAAATTGTAACCGCTACCGGAGAGGTTCGTCACCCCTTCCTTCTCGGCATAATTGACTGCAGCTTCCTCTACGAGTCCCTGCTCTCTCTTCAACTCTTTTACTTTCTGATTCAAGTCCCATATCTTGTTCTGCAGAGCCGCATACTTATTCACCAGGACGACCCCCTCATCATTAAGGTATTTGTTCGGGGGTAGGTCCGCGACTTTGATCTCGTGGCCCTTTGCGGGGCAGTATTCCGGATAAGCGCACCAGTCACAGAGCGGACCCTCGTTCGGAACGAATTTTTCGTCCTTCTCAATCGTCTTGATTAACGAAAGAACTTGCTTCTTTAAGTCAGCAAGCTGGGTTTCGGAGCGTTCCGAGGAGAGCTCTTGGTCAAACAGGAGATAATGCCAGAGAAGACGAACCTTTCTAATATCCTTGAAACGTTGCTGGACTCCAATCTGGTATAGGGCAAGTTGGCGGTCTTCATCCAAATGGCTCTGGTTGGGCAGGCTTCCTGAGGTTTTGTAGTCGTGGATCTCGTAGGTCCCCCGGCCATCATGGCTCAGGCGATCTAAAAAGCCCGTGATACGATAACCTTCGAGGTCAAAACCGATCATATACTCGGTTTGGATCGTCGAAGTTTGGTCAAAGGGTTGGTAGCGGCGATAATATTTCGCCAGGACTTTCTTTCCATTCACAAAGTAGTGTTCCTTGGTAAATCCTTTTTTGACCACCTGCACGCCGGAATACCACTCTTTGAGCCAGACTCCCTTGTAGTAAGCGAGAAGCTCCTCCAGGGTGTTCAATTTCCCCAGGACGAGATCCTTGTAGAGCTTTGCCAGGGTTTCGTGGACCCGGCTGCCGAGAAAGGACTCGATTCCTTCGAATTCCTCCACATCCACCTTGTCAATGTAGGAGAGTTTGTACTGCTGGGGACAGGTTTCGTAGGTGGAAAGCCTGCTGTTGGAGTAGGATGGCATCAGGGCTCCTTCGTAAATATTAGGTCAAATGTTTAATCGGTTGTTTATAATTTTTTGCACTTCTAGCTTGGCTTCCGGGGGGGTGAGAATCTTGGCTTCCTCGCCATACTTGAGGACCCAACGGGCGATCCAGGCGAAGCGGTTGGCTCGGAGGGTTAAGGTGGCAGATCCGTCTTTCTGTAACTTCGCGTTGTGGCTTGCCTCCACGATCCAGCGGGCGACATTAGGGGAAAACCAAACCTTTACCTCCTGTTCCTGTCCCGTAGGTTCAAACAAGAGGCCGGTGTGATACTGTGTGATATCGAATCTCCCTGGAATTTCATAATGGTCCGATAGTAGTTTAATTTCCCTGATCCGACTGGCCTTGTAATTGTGTACATCCTTGGCGTAATGGCTATAAGCCACCACGTACCACTGCCCGGCGTGGTGCAAAAATCCATAAGGGTCGATCCTGCGCCGGACCAGCTCCCCGGAAGAAGCGATATAGTAAACCATCTCGACGGTCTTTTGGTCCACTCGAGCCTGGCGCAGGAGGTCCAAAATCCGAGCTGATGAGCGGTCCAGGGTCTCAGCTACCATTTTCCTCGTGAGCATGTCCACTGCCTCCCGGTCCCCAGGCAGGAGGCCAGCATTGATCTTGGACAGGATAGACCGGAAAATCCGGGCATAGGAGCTTTTCTTCGGTTCCAGGAGCGGCAGCACGGCCAGGCGGAGGGCCAGGGCTTCCTGGAGCGTAAGGTGCAGGGGAGCTTTGAACTGGCCTGCGGAGTCCATATACAACTTGCCCTCCTCGTCCACGGAGGCGAGGATCAAGTCTGCGGGGCCGTACGGCGGAACCCCGCAAAGAGACAACCGGTCGAGATCCCTTAACAGAGTTGGCATCGGAATCCCCAGCTCCTTGGCCACGGCCTTGATGGAGTAGCCCTTCCTCCGGTTCAGATAGGGAAGCAGAGACAGAAGGCGCTGGAGTTCGGTTTCGCTCTTAGGCATGGGCTTCCTTCGCCGCCATGCGGTCTAATCTCGCCTTCAGATCCTTGGCCAGGGATTCGGGTTTAAGAATTTTCACCCGGTCGCATTGGGACAGCACCCAACGCAGGAAAGGTTCTGTGGTGCGGACCGGGACCGTGACCATTCCTCCATCAGGGCTCCAGCGGGCATTTTGTCCCAATTCCTGGATGATGAGCCAGTGATACTCCGGATCCACCTGGAGGGTCACCTCCCGGGGAGGGTTCAGGGCCAGATCCCAAGGTTGGCGGCCGAGAAAGGAGGCCAGAGAAAAATCCTTAGGGATCTTGAAGGGTTTTCCGCCCTGTAATAACTTAAGTTTGGATATTCGGGAAACGCGGAAGACCCGGATCTCTTTCCGAATGAGGCAGAAGCCGACCAGATACCAGGTTCCGGCCCGCTGGAGGAGACCGTAAGGCTCTACCTGCCGTCTACTGACCTGGTCGTTCCTGAAGCTGTGGTAATCGCATTCCAGGCGAGTCACGCCTTCCAGAGCTCGGAGGAGGACCGTCAGGTTTTTGGATTCGGTTTTAGCCTCAGGACGATTTCCGGGAGACAACGCCAATTCGGAGTGGGAAGGGAGGTCAGCGGGTGTCTGGCAGCGGAGCTTCTGGAGAAGGGTCGTTAAGGAGGTGGCAAGCCGCTTGTCTTTTAACCGGGGGGAGGTCCTTCCTAGAAGGCTTAAGGCCAGTGATTCCTCAGGCTCTAGGTCGAGCTGGGGCATGAAATACTCCTCCCGGTCAATCGTATAGCCAATTTCGTCACCACGGTAACCCGCTGCTTGGGAAGGAGTTACCTCAACAGAGTCCTCAAGCTTGACAAGTTTAATCGGCACTCCGGCCTTGGCCAGGTCATTGCGATCGCGCTTGAAAACCCGGTCGAAAGTTTCCGGATTAAGCCCTCGATAAACCGGGATATTTTCCCGGATCTCCTTCTTGGGAACCGGGTAGCGCCGGTCTAAAAATAGGGCTACCAGGTCGAGGAGGCGCTCGGTCTTAGCTTGGGCCATTAGCTCTTCTTTCTTTGGGTTTATAATCATACGCCCAACTTCCAGGTAAAGTCAAGCCCTGAAATGGGTTTTTTTGTCCCCCCACCGTGATATGATGAAAGCGAAATTTAACACTAGTTCTTTGATATGAAAGGAGGAGATGAAGTATGGATGGTGATGTAAAAATTCGGCCGTCGGCCGCGAAGCCACAGCGAGAGAACCCTTCGATTCAGGAGACTGGACAGGCTACCTCCCAGGTTTCTCCCGAGGAAAGAGGGTATTCCCATGACCTGGAGATGCTCGGGGACTATTTCACTTACCTGGAGATGACAAGTTCCAGCAAACGATCCTCGAGTCATCAGGAAGGAAAACCTAAAGGGTTGCCTCGCCTAGAGAAGCTTGCTTTTTTCTCCCGGATCGAGGAGCGTTTCCAGAAGGCCCAGCTTGACGGAGACAAAACCCATCTTATCCGGCTGTTCCGGAAGCATCGTTTGGACCCGGAGGAAAGGCTGATCATTGCTGCAGTCTGCTACATCCAGGCACGGTGTGGTGAAGGGGCCAAACAGTCCGAAATTTACGAGCTCCTTGGAGAAGCAGACCGAACCCGTATGATCCAGCTGAACCGGCGTTTTCAGAACCGGAGCCGACTCTTGAAAAGCGGCCTGATCGTCAAGGACGCACGAGGTCATTTTTTCGATGTGCGCGGTTTCTATGTCAACCGCGAGATCCAGGAAAAAGTCCTTGGGCTGGCTCCTGAAATAGTGAGAAACTCTACCAGGGCTAAGGATGCCCTGAAGCTCAGGATTAATGCCTTGGAAAGCCCTCAGCAGGTTTTCAAACTCCTGGATCAGTATGTCATCGGCCAAGACCAAGCAAAGCAGGTGTTAGCCGTGGCGGTCTACAACCATACCCTCAGAGTACGGAGAAAGGCCCAAATTGAAAAGGCGAACATCCTCCTGGCTGGACCCACGGGATGCGGCAAGACCTACTTAGTGGAAACCATTGCCCGGATCATGGATGTGCCGCTGTTGATCGCGGACGCTACCCAGTACAGCGAAACGGGATATATGGGCAGAGATATCGATGACATCTTCGAGGGTTTGCTAAGGGCTGCCGGGGAAGATGAGAAGAAGGCGGCCAGTGGAATCATCTACATCGACGAGATTGACAAGATAGCTGCCACCTACGACGACGGCAAGCACTATTCCCAGAGAGATGTCTCAGGAGAATCGGTCCAGGAGGAGTTACTCAAGGCCGTGGAGGGCAAGGAGTTAGACGGCGTCTCTTTTCCAACGGAAAACATCCTGTTCATCGCTGGGGGAGCCTTTAACGGACTGGGGAAGTCCGGCAAAGCCAAGAGAGCAATCGGCTTCGGTCAAAGCCAAGAAGGAACCCTTGAGAGTGGGACTCCAGCCGTTGAGGATTTCGTCCGGTTCGGGATGCTACCAGAGCTCATGGGTCGGTTCCCGCATCAAGTGTTTCTCTCCCCCCTGGACGAGAGAACCCTGCGGCGGATCCTCGTCGACCCGAAGGAGAGTCTGGTGAAGCAGTACCAGAACCTGTTTGCAGCGAATGGGATGGAGCTTGAGTTCACGCCGGAGGCGCTGGATCTGATCGCTAAGAAGGCGGCTTCCTTAAAGACCGGAGCCAGGGGTTTGAAATCCATCATGGAAGAAGTCCTGAATCCGCTAATGTTTCGGAGCTTCAGGAAAGGAGGGAGTTCATCGAAGGTTGTGGTTTCTCCGGAAATAGTGCAGGGTAACGTTCCTTAACAGCACAAGAAACGGAAGGGGCGGACCCTTTTATTAGGGTCCGCCCCAAAATGAAAGGCTCTTCATCTTCTAATTAGATTTTTTTAAACCGATCAATCACTGGGTTGTCTTTAATTTCATAGGTCTGCAAAACAGGAAGGAATAATTCGAATCGTATTTCTCCTGAATTTTTATCCTTTTTTAGCGAACCTACCTTTGATATTTCCTTTGAAGAGATGTAATAGATGTGCCGTACACTACGATCAGTATCAAAAGATATAAAGAGAAAACTGTCAGCAAGGGACAATTCATTTTCTGCAACAGAAAAGGAATCCCTAAACGGATTATTTTTATCTTTTCGCTCGGTCCTAACTTGAATTCTTTCGCCCGAAGGGGTTATTAAATCCCACCCTTTTTGGGATGAAGATTTGGCTCTTTCCGCATTTAAGAGTTTTTCGCCAATCCATTCACCGAGGTGGGTTGTTAATTCTTTGGAGTCTCTCAAAATTCCAAGTTCACGTAATTCAACTTCTCCGGAATTAATTTTCCTAAGGGAATTAACCACCCGATCTAAATCATCCATTTTAATCTCCTACTCCTTTTGATGTTAAAATTGTGGCGTAAAGCCAGAAGGTATCCCTGAGGGTTCCTGAAAGAACTAAGGTCGCTAACAAAATATTACTCTAAAGCGAACACAACCATTCACCCACACTTTGCACGTGGGTGGTTGGCACCCATCTCCCAGCCCCCGCCCGCTTCACTGAACCTGATAGCCCAAGCTTAGGTTCTAATTCAGGGAGGATTTCTTGCTGGCCGTCTGACAAAGGGATGGCGAGCTTTAGGAGGCGGCTAGTTTCGGGAACCCCTTCTGCAACGACTAATCCTGCATCACCATTCTTTCGCCTGAAGTGGGCGTTTGCCCAAAGATGTTTGAATGTTGGTGGTGGCCAAGGCTCAAGATCTTTCACTTCGTAAACATTGTTTATTACAAAGTACCCGATGAAGTACAACTTTGAACCTTCTCTTTCTTCAGGCGGACGGAGCCCAGCATGGAACACAAGCATATCACCATTCTTTAACTGGAGTAGTTGTTGTCGTTTATTTTTACCTGGGTCTCCGTAAGTGAATGTTTCAAACTCTGGATCCCAATGCGCTGGACCTGCACGGTATTTAAAGGGCACAAAACCTTCGATGGTTCCACCTCTCCTCCCCGATATTTGCGAGAAATATACTGACCGTGGGGAAACTCGCTTCGGGTTATCAGGAATTGGAACATATTCGAACGTCCCGTCTGGGAACAGCGGTCCGAGGCCCCCATAACCTAAGTCCATGCCAACTCTGAGGAGCAGAATCCTTGTCGGTGTCATTTAATCCTCGATTATCTACAATTTCTTCTGGGCTTTCTATTGCCACACCGGGATCTCTGGAGGGCTCGATGCTCCGGCACCGGCACCCGGACTAGATTGAGGTTTTTTCCGACCATCTGGGCTTCACACAAGCTGACCAAGGCTTCGGGCTTATTGGTTTCTAAGTGGAGACCTGTATACAATCCACCGTAGGCGATCGGATTCCTTTTGGAACCTCCGGTGTTGTTGTCACTGAGGTGACCGGTAAAGCCGTGAACAGAGCAGGTTTTGAAGAATGCAAGAATCTCGCCATCAACTACTGGGCCAAACTCCCCGAGCCAGCAGCCCAGGTCACCGCTCCTAGGCGAAGAAACGAGAAAAGCATCTCGCTCCCTTGGCGCTAAATCCGACTCCCAACTCTTACGGTGCATGGAGCCAGGGATATGCTCGTATGAACTGTAGGGGTAACTACCCTCACCCTTTTTAGGTTTTACATGAATAGGGCCTGCGGGACCACGGAGGTCGGAGAATCGTTTATAAGCTTCCCCGAATGTTATGCACTCTTCTACATGGAAGATAAAAACGATTCGTCGTGGGTGTGTTTTTGCTGGAGAAACCCCAAAGACGTAATCACCACGATTCACCTTGGGGCGCATTGACACTTTACAAGGGCCGAAGTAAAGGCGGTCATCGTACTGTGTCGGAACGTTGCTGAAACCTTTCTGTGAATAATCTTTGGTCACCGTATTCACGATGTAGATGAAACCGGTAGACAAGTTTATTTCTCCTTTTTGGGGACGGAAGGTATTATACTCCTGTCGCCACTAGGCTGTCAAGAGTAGGGCCTCCAGCCAAGAGTAAATGAATGTTCTTCCCGAAAAATTGACGTTTCTATCGTATCGGTATTGATTTACCCAACTCGATTTTTACAACGAGCTCGATTCCAAGGACTTATAAAATCCAACCCCGCATCCACATGCACTCACGAGCACAGTCGGATGCGGTTTTCCGGGTTTCGGATTTTGAAAAAAGGGGCTAAAAAGGCGTGAGAATCAAGGGAATCACCTGGCAGTGGATAGAGGTCGAGCCCTACACCTACTCGGGATCCCTTACTGACCGGGATTTGGTAGAGGCGGTAAGAAAGCTTCGGGATCTTTTGGAGGAACACGAAGCCTTCAAGCGTTGGCAGGTATCCCTAATGAAGGAGCAGGAAGAGGTCTGATCGTTCTGGAGGTCTACCTGGGATGTGGACGAGGAGGGGGAAAGACTCAAAAAAGGCCTGGGAGAGGCCGGGTTACAGATGGGGGTGTTAGGGCTCGTGTTTGTGATAAAAAGGTCACCAGGAGGCTTAAAAAGGCCTGGTGGGGCAAAAATAGGGGACGGAAGGGCATTTCTGGGGCTGCCCTTCTTCTGTTTGTGGCTTGTCTCGGGGTTTTCCCTCCTTAGGGGGAGTCTTGGGAATCCTGTAGGGACAGGCTTGGTCAGTTGGGAAGGGAAAAAAAAGAGCTTTGCAACAACCCTCTGGGCTGGCTTAAGAAGCACACCCTTCAGGGCATTATCTTTACCAGCTCCTTAACCAAAGAACGGGCAAGCAGGATGGTTTTGAGGCTTTTATTTCTGAGAAGCCAGGCCACTTCCAGAACCATCGATTCCTTTTCGGAGGAAGGCCGGACTGGGATCTTTCCTCCAAGCAAATCGGATGGCTGTACGCCGAGAGCCGAGGATATTTTAACCAATGTGGTCACGGTGGGAGCCGTCACTCCACGCTCGATCTGGCTGATAAACGTGGGATGAATGTGAGCCCGCTCCGCCAACACCTCCTGGCTCAAAGCCCGGGCTTTCCGGAGGGTACGAATTCGTTTTCCAAGAGAAGATAAAAAGGGAGTCATGGTGATCCTCTATTTTGCCTGATGATAGCATAAGGCCTGATGCAAAAGTAAGATGATATAGTCTAAATGTACGACCTTGACATCTTAGACTATATTATGTAAACTATAAGGCGACCAAAGAGCCAGTGATTAACTATATTCACGAGAAGGGCCCTCCAAAAGGGCGCCTTGAGGAGGAGGCATGCCAAGGGAAGGTAAAGCTAAATTTAACAAGGTCTGTTCCGGGGTTTTTGACCTCTACCTGAAGGAGAAGGAGCTCCGGGGTCACCTTTACGTAGAGGAGGCTGGAGAGGTCCTTCTGAAGTTCGGAAATCTTCCCGAAAAATTCACTTACACTGGCCATTGCCAGGTTCACCGGAAGTCGAACGGGAAGAAGGCTCCCGGTGGCTGGTGCGGAACCAACCCCCAGGCGTTTTTACACCTTTGGGTAGCCTGAGGGTCTCCTTCAGAAAACAGGGGAGCTGGCGATTACGGTTTTTGCGATTGTCTGGATCATGCTCTCGATCATTGTGGGTGGGTGGTGGAGGAGAAGGAGGAAGCGATATTCCGCGTATTGGGTAGGCTGTTCCTTGAGTTTATTCCTCTCGCCGCTGGTGGGGTTCACCGTGGGATTATGCCTCGGACCTCGAAAGAAATGCCGCTTTTGCACACGACCAATTCGAAGACAGGCTACGGTTTGCCATCACTGCGGGAGGGATGTTCGAAGACTTGTGAAGGTATTTATTTGAAGCCCGAAATGGAGTTAACAAGGTAACAGTAATCGGATTTTAGGAAGGGCCCTTCTGAATAAGAAAAAGAACGAATCAAACCCCTAATTGCCAAGCTGTAGAAGGTAAACCAAAAACGTTACAAGGAGGCAAACATGGAGCAAAACGTAGTGCCTGCAAGCAAGCCTAAAACTAGCGGAATGGCAATTCTAAGCTTCATTCTGAGCTTCATTCCACTCCTTAGTCTGGTCGGGATTGTTTTGGGGATCGTTTCCGTTGCTACAATCAGAAGGAAAAAACAAGAACTCACGGGACAAGGTTTGGCTATCGCGAGCATCGTGATCGGTGGCCTCAACTTCATCACAACATGTTTCATCTTTCCAC
>Ga0315279_10001698_pt1 | contig 35869 bp, 27 predicted proteins | sample YL17G06_20_MG_FD_203694 | JGI IMG/M metagenome (GOLD analysis project Ga0315279, IMG submission 203694) | Sediment microbial communities from Yellowstone Lake, YNP, Wyoming, USA - YL17G06_20 | ecosystem: Environmental > Aquatic > Freshwater > Lake > Sediment | place: USA: Wyoming | collected...
CTATTTCATGGACAGTGGTTATATTGGGGTGATTTAATGCGGAAGCTGCCTGAGCTTCATGGATAAACCGAGCCTTGGATTCAGAATCGCACAAAAGCTCCTGCGGCAGGAACTTCAAAGCAACGATCCTTTTTAGCTTGGTGTCCTGGGCTTTGTAGACCACGCCCATTCCACCCTCACCTAATTTCTCCAGAATCTTGTAATGAGAAATGGTTTTACCAATCATACCTCTCCCCGATAGAGCGCGGATTACCCTATTAATAAACTCAAAAATTTTTAATTGTCAACTAAAAACAGAAGAAAAAGAGCTAAACTTAAATAGGCGATTTGCGGAAGGCCAAACTCGATATGTATTGATCCCTCTTTCAGAAAATCTTCTTCCTATCCATTTTGAAATCCTCCAATGTCTTCCTATTTATTCTGAAAAACCTCGCTAATCTCTCCATACTCTTTCTAGATGGTCCTTTCCTTTCATTCTCCCACTCTTAGATAGTATTCCTATGCACTCGGAGTCTCTTCGCTAACTGCTTTCGCTCTAACCCCTTCTCCAAACCTAGTTTTCTGAGCAACTGTCCTAAAGTGTCCGAGGGATATCTGGATATGGTGAAAGTTACGTTGATGAGTTGTGAATTTTTGTAAATAGGAACTGCATGGTCATTAGTATGAATGCTTCGCATCATACACTTTTTGATAAAGAAAAAAATCAGATTTTTGACGCAAAGCTAAATTAAATCAAAAATGAACCGAAAATAGAATAGTTAGGAGGCTTAAACCACAAAGGAGGGGTTATGTTGGTCTGGTGTTGTGTTCTTCTGTTTTTAGGGGTCACCGCTTTTTTGGATAATATCTTCACTCAAAACGAGATCTTTAGGACCATCAATTCCGTTCTTTTTATGCTGGTCTCCTTAGGTTTGTTGGTTCGAATCAGCATCAAAAAAAGGATCGGACAAACCGAATCCTACTTGAAAAGGATCGATGAGTTGGAGCAACAGGTAAAAAATTTGTCCCCGACTGAGCGTTCACCCCAGAAGACAAAGGTGGAAGTTTAACAAAAACAGGGTTGAATCAGACGTGGGGGAGTGGGCTTATTCGTATGAATGAAAACGCATCTGTTTTTCGCCAAAAGCCCACCGGGGATTGCGACTTGAAACAATCCTCTACAATGAACCCTTTTTGAGCTCTTTTAATTTCTCCCTGACTTCGTCCACAAAAAGAGAGCGGCCGTAATCTTTTAACACCTTTTCGTAAGCTTGAACAGCTTTAGGTTTATCCTCGAGGTCGTAACAAAAGATGTCTCCGATCAGCTTCTGCGCCTTGGCGCAATAAAAACTTTGCGGATATTTTTCGATCAACTCCCGCAAGGCATCCAGGGATGAAGAAAACTTCTTCTCTTTGCGATAAATTTCAGCTTTCTCAAATTGGGCTTTATCGGACAGGGTTGCGCTTTTAGCCGAAATTATCTTTTCCAGCTTCAAGATGGCAGAATCAAGCTGGCCTTGAAGTTCTTCCAACAAAGCTTGGGCAAAAACAGAGAGAAGATATCTGTCCAGACTTTGATTCTCGCTGATTATTACAATCCTCTCCAGGCTGTTGTTGACATACAGCCCTTTTGGAAAATCAGAGACTTCTCGGTTGTATCCTTCCAAAGCCTTCTCGAAGTTTCCTTGGTAGAAGTCTATTTCAGTTAATTTGAATCTTATCTCCTCCTCTTTGGAGGAGGCTTTCGGATCATTCAAAGCATTTTCAAATAGGAGTGCGGCACTGTCCAGATTTCCTTTTATCATCAAACAATCGCCCTGTCTCACCAAGGCATCAGCAAATCTGTCCGACTTAGGATAATTTGAGATCACCTGCTGGTAAGAGAGGAAAGCCTCATCCGGTTTTTTTAGATGAAAGAGCTTTATCTCTCCGATCTGATAATAAGATTGAGCCACCTCGGAAGCGAACCTAAATCCCGCCTCTTTCCGGCATTCGTCAATTGTCTCCTGATAAGTGGAGATGGCATCTACATATCTTTCCAACCCCTCATAGGAATGGGCAATGGAAAACCTGGCTGGAACCACCAATTCTTTTGAGGGCGAGCCCGATAGAAGAAATTGGCAGGCCCTAATGGCTTGGTTAAAGAATCTGTTGGTCTGGCACTTTTGGGCAAAGCTTAAGATGAACCTTCCCCTTCCTCGGAAGAGCGAGTCCACGGTTTTGTAAGTTTCAAAAGCAACCTCCAAATTTCCTCTTCTGAAAAGTAAATCACCATAGAGTTTGTGAGAATATTTGTCCTGCGGGTTATTTCTTATCCTTTCTTTCAGTGCTAACTGGATTCCATCCAGGTTTTCCTGAGTTTGTATCAATCTGTTGATCCGGTCCTCAACCAGTTCGAATTTGGTGGGGTCATCTTCCATATACAGAAAATACTCATCTACCGCTTGTTTGTAATCTGTTAACGCCTCATAAAGTCCCGCCAAATCCAGGCTGAAGAGACGAGGGTCTTTTAGGTGGAGTCTGGCTAATTTATAGGTATCCATCGCATCGGAGGTCAAACCATTTCGAAAATAGACGGAGGCCACCTCCCGATATATCATTTCCTCATTCGGAACCAGATCCATGGCTTTTTTCAGATTCAGTCGGGCTTCTGGGTTTTGGGTTTTGAGCTGAACATCCGCCAACTCGCAATAAAGTCGCCAAGCTTGAGGATTTTTGGCTAAGTCATTCCGAATCAGTTTTTCCACCTGGTCATAAGATTTGGTGGACAGATATGCTCTTTTCAAAAGATCGATTAGCGGAGGGTCATCCCCATGTATGTTTCTAAGCTCCTCTAATAATTTCACAGCCTCCGTGGCTTTCCCTGCGCTGATCAACTCCTCCGCTACCTTCAAACCCTGAAGATATTTTTCCACCTCCTGCCCAAAGACCAGGGAGAAGAAAAAGAGAAAGAATAAAATCAAAGGTAATAATTTTTTCATATGCACAATTGCCACCTAAATTTTAGTATTATACGATGGAATCTAAAAGATGTGAAGCCTTTTTAAACCTTGTTTGCGTTCACTGATGCGGTATGACTAGGCTATCCTCTGTTTCGCGAGGTGTCAGAACCCCAGTTCTGACACTAAGAAGCCAGCACCTAACTTAAGTTAGGTGCTGGCGTTTCTCACTGCCAGATCGGGGATTTGGTAGCTTAGAAAAATTCAGGTTTTAATAGGCGCTCTGCTCACGCAAATATTCGCTTCGGTAATCTTCGATTTTGGCAGATTTCCGAAGCTGGGCAAACCAGTCTTGGTACACCTGGCTTTGCTTGTTCTGCAAGACCATGGAACCAAGGGAGTCTTTGATGGAGGCGAAAAGACTATCATTAGTTTTTGTTTTTGAAACAAACTCTATGATGAAGGCTCCCTGGTCCGTCTTGACCGGGGGGGAGAGTCGGTTCTGTGGGCTTAAAGAAAAGGAAGCGCCTATAAATTCAGGAACGTTGCCTATTCCGGGAGAGGGGGAACTTCGGGAGAATTCTTCGGTCTCCGCATAGGTAGCATTATTATCCTTTGCCGCATTCTCCAAACTTTTACCCGCCTGGACCTGGGCAAAAATCTTCTGAGCCTCATTATAAGCTAAAGAATCTGCTCTGGTTTTGGAGAGTTTCTGTTTTATTACCTCCTTTGCCTCTTCCAAGGGAGCAATCCCAGCCGGCCTTCTTTCCTTTAGCTGAAAAATACAAAAGGCTTTGGTCATCTCTATGACCGGACTGGTGTTGCCTATTTTATCCTTGAAAGCAAATCCCTCTACCTCTGGACTCGTGCCAATGCCTCGGATATATTCCCCCTTGGAAAACCAACCGGTTTGGAAAACAGAAAGGTTTTGTGCCTGAGCTGTTTTAGCCAAACCAGATTTTTGGGCCCGGTCCGCAAACTCCTCTGCCTCCAACTTTATCTGATCCAAAGTCTCTTGAGAAATTTGGGTTTTCAGCAGGATGTGGCTGGCTTTAATCTCCTTCTCATTTCCGTTCTCTCTTGTGTCAAAAACTTTGATCAAATGCCACCCGAATTCGGTTTTAACCGGTTCGGACATCTCCCCGGGTTTTAAGGCAAAAGCGGCTTTTTCAAAAGCCTCGACCATTTTCCCCTTTCCAAACCAGCCCAGATCACCTCCTTGTTGGGCTGAGCCTTGGTCCTCCGAATACTCTTGTGCCAGCTCAGCGAAGTCTCCACCCTCCTCTATTTCCTTTCTTATATCTGACAACTTCTCCTTAGTCTTCTGTTCATCCATCTCGCTCGGTTTTTTTTCAAATACCACATAATCAAGGTTGGCACTTTGGTCGCTTCTAAAATCCTCTTTGTGCGCCTGATAATATGCTTGGATTTCTGGATCGCTTACAAAAATATTTCCTTGCAGAAACGGGGAGACCGGCACCAGAAGGTATTTCACTTTGACTTTCTCATTATCGTCTGTATAATATTGTCTTACCTCTTCATCCGTCACTCGGACCAAGCCTATGACCGACTGTTGTAGCTTTGACAAGGTCAAATTGGAACGGACGTAAGGCTCCACCTGGTCCCAAGGAATCCTGGGGTCGGCTAAAGCTTGTAAATATTTCTGATAATCGAATTTCCCCTCGGGGGTTAGAAATGCTTTATTTTCCCTAATCTCCTTGGGAGGAAACCTTTTTAAATACTCAAATGTTTCCGCATCGGTGACAGTTATTCCTCTTTTTTTAGTCTCCTGTTGTAATAGGACTTCGTTTACCAGCCGATTCCAGACTTCTTCCCTGATTTGGCCAGCAGTTTGATCGTCCACCTCTCCTTTGGACTGTTCAGTTTCTTTTAAAGTCTGATCATAGAGGTTTTGGAAGGCGGTCAGGTTAATATCCTGTCCATTTATGGTGGCCAGAATTCCACCTTTTCGCTTTTTTGCGGAGAACTCCATTCCCCAGGCAAAAATGATGGTCCCCACAAAAGCGACAATTACAATCCAAAGGATCTGCTTGGTCAACTTTCTCATAACTTTCATCATAAGGCATCATACTCCTTTCAATAGAGCTTTATTTTTTAATATACGATTATTTTACGATTTGGCAAGCCATTTTTATGCTAATTTTAACAAAAGGATTTGACAACCCTCATTATCTTTTTTAATATTGGCATATGTTAAGAAGATATTTGTCTCTTTTTACCTTATCGGTATTTCTTTTGACGACATCTGCAAAAGCCAAAAATTTCAACTACCTCTGGCCTGTAGAGAAAAGCCGTAACCTCTCCTCTGTTTTTGCAGATCATCGAAGTTTTCACTTTCACTCAGGGATCGATATCCGCACCGGTGGAACGACCGGTTATAAGGTTTTTGCATGTGAAGACGGATATGTCTATCGCCTCTCCACCTCCTATTGGGGTTACGGTAAGGTCCTTTATCTTAAGCTGGATGACGGCAGATATGCCGTATACGGACATCTGTCCAATTTTGCGAAAAAGCTCTCCGAAATGGTGGAAAAAGAGCAACTGGAGAAACAGAGGTATTTTACTGACTTTTTTCTAAAGGAAGATAACTTAAGGGTGAAGAAGGGGGAGCTGATCGGATATTCAGGTCAAACCGGTTTGGGAGGACCGCATCTTCATTTTGAGATAAGAGATGAAAACGAGCATCCCCTAAACCCTTTGACTTTGGGTTTTTCCATCCAGGATAATCTCTCCCCGGTGATGAAATATCTGGTCATAAGACCTCAAGAGACAGGATCAAAGGTCAATAATTCATACGACCCTCTGATTTTCCCTTGCCGCTACGATTCTCGTAAGAAATTCTATACTTTGGAAAAGACACTAATAATTGAAGGAGAAGTAGGCTTGGAATTGTCGGTATACGATAAGATGGAGGGCTCAGGGTTTAAGTTCGGGGTCTTAAGGATTCAACTCTTCCTGGATGGAAATTTGATCTTCGCTTCACATTATGATACCATCTCTTATGACAATACCCAAAAAATCGAGCTGGATAGGGATTTTGAATTGAGAAAAAAAAGGGGAGGGGAATTCTATAAACTTTATGTGGACGAAGGTAATGATCTTTCTCTATATGATCCAAGCGGAGGGATCATCGATACGAAAAGTTCAAGACCCGATTCTCATCAGGTGAAATTAATCGCATACGATGCCAATGGAAATTCTTCCACATTGATTTTTAATCTCCTCTTTGATCAAAATCCTTTAATCCTTTCCTGTCGGATAGAAGAAGGGGAAAACAATTTCAAGATAAAAACCGAGTTTGATGACCCGGACGATATGGTGGAAAAGATTATTTTTGAAAAAAGTTCTCTGGATAAAATCGTGTGGCAAAAATTTAGGCAAGCAGAATTTGATAAACCCCAGAACGAATATACTCTGAGCTGGACAAAAAATTCTAATGAGCCCAGTTTAGTTAGAATAAAAGCACAAGATAGTTTCGGTGCCGCATCTGATTATAAATACATTTTAATAAATGCAAAGAAGACTAAAGCCCCCACAGGTTCAGAAGAAAAAAGCAAAACCAAATTAAATTTTGAATACAGTTTCAAAGATAGTTTTTTTGTGTTCACTTTAAATTTCAGTCAAATATTGAAAAAAGAGCCTCAAATAGCACTAACATCTGGTGATTTTAATTCTGCTCCTTTTTTGTTAGAGCAGATAGATGAGAAAAGCTATCGAGTGGTTTTTCCCTTCCATCTTAAAGAACCAAAGCAGATAACCCTTTTGGTTAATGGTCAGGATATTTACGACGGCTCAGTTAGATTTGAATATGTGATTCCTATTTCTATCGTGACTAAATCATACGGGGGTGAGGCAAAAAGCGAAGATGGAAAGGCAGAGGTGAAAGTTGATCCGGGGATAGTTTACAAAGATATAAATTTGTCAATCGAGAAAAAGGAGACGACTAAAAGCTCGAAGTATACTTTGGTGAGTGAGGTTTATTCTTTAGAGCCCTCCACAGTCCCTTTGAATGGTTTTGCAAAAATCTATTTGAAATACTCCGAAAAAGAGCGCGATCCACAAAAGCTTGGTCTTTATGAATTGACTGAAGGAGGTTGGTGGAAGCTTATTGGTCAGGATCAGGATACCACCAATAAAACCGTGAGCGGAAAAGTGAGATATTTTTCGACCTATGCCCTTTTGGAAGATACTAAGCCCCCGTTGATAAAGAAAGTTGATCCATACCCTGGGAAAAAGACCAAACAAAGAAAGCCAAAAATAGAGGCTATCGTAAGAGATGATTTGTCAGGTATTGGAAGTGATCAGGATATTTTGATCACCATTGACGGGGAGTGGATGATACCCGAATACGATCCGGAAACCAATGTTTTATTTACCAGACCAACTTCTCCCCTCTCTTATGGCAAACACGAGCTTCTGATTTCAGTCAAAGACAGATGTGGCAATAGATCAGAAGTAAGAAGAAATTTCTTTGTGGCAAGATAGGAGTAGCAACACTTGTGTTGCGTTATGGCTAAATAAGAAAAACCAAATTGATCAAAATAAATTAGTAGCCCAGGGTTTATCCCTGGGGAAGTTGAAAATAGCTAAGCCGTGAAGGCTTGGCTACGCATTGTAAGAGGGTCTGTTTTGGTTAAGATTAAGCTGGTAGTAATGGGAAAAACTAAAGAAGACTGGATCAAAGAAGGAATAAACCACTACCAGAAGCTTTTGAAGAAATATGTGGATTTAAAGATCATAGAGATCAAGGAAGAGAAGATCACAAAATCGAAGGATGAGAAAATCATTTTAGATTCTGAAGGGGAAAGAATCGCAAAACATTTAGAGAAAAATGCTTTAAGGATAGCTTTGGACGTGAAGGGCAAGGAGTTTTCCTCAGAAAAATTTGCCGATTTTCTTAAAGAGAACTTGAATCGCGGATACAATCATTTTATATTCATTCTTGGTGGAGCTTTGGGAGTCTCCGAAAAGATATTGGAGGTTTGTCCGGTTAAACTATCGTTATCCCAGATGACCTTCACCCACGAGCTTTCCCGGATTATCATATTAGAGCAGATTTATCGAGCCTTTTCGATACTGGCTGGAACCAAATATCATAAATAGATTCCCAACAGATTAAAGGATTAAAAACCGATTTCAATCTGTTTAATCCGTTTCATCTGTTGGGAGGGATAATATGGTGACTAAAATGAAAAACGAAAGAAAAGATTTTTGGTCAGACAAAAATTATGCAGTAGTCGGGGTTTCCGATAAGAAAGGGAAATTTGGAAATACGGTTTTCAAAGAGTTGCAGAAGAGAGGCTATAAAGTTTTCCCGGTTAATCAAAACTTGAACCTATTCGAAGATCAGATGTGCTATAATAGCTTAAGCGAAATCTCCGATCCCTTGGATGGCGCCATCATCATAACCGGTCCAGAGGGGGCAAAAAAGGCGGTTCGAGAGTGCATAAATGTGGGGATCAAAAAAGTCTGGCTTTATCCTGGCTCAAAATGCGCCGAAGCCATCAACTTGGCGAAAGAAAATGAGATTGAGTTAATGTACAAAGCTTGCCCCCTGCTCTACTTAGAACCAGTAAAATTCCCCCATTCTTTACATAGGTGGATAGCTAAAGTGTTTGGAAAGCCGTAAAATGCAATTGGAGTGTTTGCCTTCAGACCAGCACCTAACTTAAGTTAGGTGCTGGCTTTTTTTCAACTCTCTCGAAAAAATTTCTTGCAAAATTTCTTTAAATTGTGTATAGTATCTTGTTGGAGACTGGCAGATGTAAACATAAAGATGTTGGTTTGAAAAATTCGTATGAATCTTCGATCTGAAAGCGTTTGAATCACAAAAACAAATAAACTACTGAGATTTATACTCACATCAGAAATAAGGACATTGCCACACACCGGGTCCTTTCGATGGCATGGGTATGAGTCCGAATAGAGGAGGTAAAAGTGAACGTCAAGTTATCCAGCGGCAGAGAAATACCGGTTGAAATGCACAAAATAAGGATTGTGCAAAAGACCCAATTGGTGCCGGTCGATGAAAGGCTTAAAGCTATAGAAGAAGGTGGCTACAATACCTTCGCGCTGAGAACCAGAGATATCTTCATTGACATGCTAACCGACAGCGGGACCAATGCCATGAGCGACAACCAACTGGCGGCGATGATGGTCTCTGATGATGCTTATGCCGGCAGCGAAAGCTTTTACAAATTAGCTTCTGCCATCAAAGACGTTTTGGGCTTCAAGTATGTTTTGCCCGTGCACCAGGGAAGGGCGGCAGAGCATCTTTTAGCCAAAGTTTTCATCAAGCCAGGTGACGTTATCCCCATGAACTATCATTTTACCACCACCAAAGCCCACTTCGAGCTTGCCGGCGCTAAAGTCTTGGAGATTTTCAGAGATTTGGCTCTAACTACTCAGAGCACGGAGCCATTTAAAGGTAATCTGGACATCCAAAAATTCAGGGACGTCATAAAGAAATATGGAGCCAAAAAGATTCCCTTCATCAGAATGGAAGCAACCACAAATTTGCTCGGCGGCCAACCTTTCTCCATTCAGAATTTGAAAGAGGTAAAACAAGTCGCTTCGGAGCATAAAATTCCTCTGGTTTATGATGGAAGCTTGATCTCCGAGAACGCTTATTTTGTAAAGCAGAGAGAGAAGGCGTATGAAAATAAGACCATCCAGGAGATAATCAATGAGATGATGAGCGTGGTCGACATCTTCTATCTCTCCGGAAGAAAATGCACTTGCGTGAGAGGGGGATTTATAGCAACCAATAATAAAGAATATTTCGAGCTGATAAAGCCCTGGCTTCCGGTCTACGAAGGCTTTCTCACTTACGGAGGCATGTCCACCCATGAGATCGAGGCGATGGCAGTGGGACTCAGAGAGATGACAGAGATAGATGTTGCCGGCAGTGCCGCAGAATTTGTAAAATATTTTGCCGAGCGTCTCATCGAAAATAAAATTCCTGTGGTCACTCCTCCAGGAGGGCTGGCTTGCCACGTCGACGCCAAGTTATTTCTGCCACATCTTCCTCAATCCCAATATCCAGCCGGAGCTTTGGCCGCGGCAATTTACATCGCCTCCGGTGTAAGAAGTATGGAGCGAGGCACTATTTCAATGGATCGAGACAAGGACGGAAATGAAGTATACTCTGATCTGGAGCTGTCCCGTCTTGCCGTTCCTCGAAGAACCTACACCATGTCTCACATCGAATATGTGGTTGACAGAATAAAATGGTTACACCAGCACCGGGACAAAGTTAAGGGATTAAAATTCGTAGAGGAGCCTCCGGTGCTCAGGTTCTTCTTTGGAAAATTAGAAGCCTTAGACAATTGGGGAGCGAAATTAGCTGAAACTTTCAAAAAGGAGTTTGGACCAAGCTATTAGATTGGTGCGTTTGCACCTATATCGGTTTTCGAGTTCGGGCGGGAATTTGTATTCCCGCCCGAAGGGATACTCAGGAGTAGGTCAAACATGGCGTAGCCTGCTTGACAAATTCTTTTTTGTCAACCCCGCCTTTGGTGGAGTTGCCCTACAAACTGATCGACCTGCAAACTTACCTTTTTTTCTATCAGTTTACTCCTAATGTTCATCCTTTTAAAACCGATAATAAAAATATGTGAAAGTCTTGTCAAATAATAAAAATAATGCGTATACTCATTGTAGTATAGTTAGGAAGGCTAAGATAGGTTTTTGGTAGGTCGAAATTGTTCAGCCACGAAAGCTTATTTTTTGAGACTTTCGTGGTTTTTTTATTTATAAAAAGAAAGAAGGTGATTTTGTGGCACAGGGTACGGTAAAATGGTTCAATGAGTCTAAAGGGTATGGATTCATTACTCCGGATGACGGAGCACAGGACCTGTTTGTACACTTCTCTGAAATCCAGGGTGAAGGATACAAAACCCTTCGAGAGGGTGATAAGGTTAACTTCGACAAAGGGCAGGGACAAAAAGGACCTCAGGCAATAAAGGTCGAAAAGATATAATTTAGACAAACCGATCTGAAGACACAGAATACGTGGATTCTAAAATATATCGCTGGTTGGTCGAGGGTACCCTTACCCCCGACCTATTATGTGGCGGGAATAAAACCCCGCCACATCTTTTTTAGGATACACATGTCCCCTTGGTCGAGGCTACCCCACTACCATCTCCCTCACAGCTCTCGGATTTTTCGCTTGACAAAATAGGGAAATTTTTGATAAATGCTTTTGCCAGGTAGGAGTAATTGTTCATAAAGTGGAAAACGAAGACTTCATCAACTGGTTATGAAAGAGAAAATAATTCTTTTTTTAATCATCGCTATTTTTGTGGTTCATGCCTTAAGTCTGAATTTTACCCAGGATGACGCTTTCATCTCCTATAGGTATGTCAAAAATTTCATAAATGGTCATGGGCTGGTCTTCAATCCGGGAGAAAGGGTTGAAGGATACACCAATTTTCTTTGGATCATAATCCTCTCTATCTTCGCCCGACTTGGGCTGGACATGATAATGGTCTCCAAGATTTTGGGCGTTTTAGCCGGTGCAACAACTTTATTTCTTATCTATCAAATTTCACTTAATATTTTTAAAAAGAGGGACTGGCTTTTTCCTCTCTTTGCGCCTCTACTTTTAGCATCCAACAGCGCCTTTGCCTATTGGAGCATCAGTGGCTTGGAGACCGCCTTCTTCGTAATGACGGTTTTATTAGCGGTCTATTTCTATCTCACCAATGAAAGATTGATGATAATCTCGTCGGCACTTTCCACCCTGGTCCGTCCCGAAGGAGTGCTGGTATTTGGCATTATCATCCTGCATAAATTTTTCTTCAAAAAGGATAAGCTTAAAAATTGTTTGTTCTCTATACTTGGTTTTATCCTGCTTTTGCTACCATTCCTGATTTTCAAAATTTATTATTATGGAAATCTTCTGCCCAATCCCTTTTATGCCAAAACCGGCTTCTCACTCGAATATGTCAAAGCCGGGCTGGCTTATTTTTGGCTTTTTCTTAAACATTATGGTTTGTGGGGTGTTCTTTATTTGATACCTATCCCCTTCTATAAAGAGTTAGAAGTTAAAGGTAAATTGGTTATTTTGATAGTTTATATTTATACTCTTTACATCATAATAATAGGAGGGGACGTTTTACAAGCCCATAGATTCTTCTTACCTCTTCTCCCTTTCTTATACCTCCTTTTCAGCTTTGCCCTGATGAAGCTTTCTTTAATGTTGAAAAACCGAGTGATTCCGATATTTGTGGTAATTGCTTTTTCTTTTTTAACCTTTTTTGTGCCCCGAAATTGGATAATGAGTGTGCGATCGGCAGAAATTGGGCTATCTTCTAAGATGTCGAAGTATGCACAGGGATTGAGGCAATCCTTTGGAACTAATTTCACTTTAGCCATGACCACCATAGGTGTCATATCTTATTTAACCGATGCGAAGGTCATCGACATGTTGGGATTAACTGATCCCTATGTTGCCAAGCATCCGGAGAAGATTCCGGGGCTTTTATCCACCTGGAAGGAGAAGAAATTCAATACCCAATATCTGCTTTCTCGGAATCCGGACGTGATCATGTTTTCCACCGGGATCAAACCCAGCGCCCCGGCTGAAAGAGCTCTTTTTCTATCCTCCAAATTTAGGGAGAATTACTATCCATATTATTTTCTTGGGATTCTTGAGAACGTTCTGGGGGTAGTCTATAAAAAGAAAGGTGAATATACCAAGAAAAATGAAATCTTTCCGGATGCCAGATTTGTCAATTTGTATAACGAAGCCATAAATTTACAGCACCAGAATGATCTGCGGACTTGTTTGGATAAGCTTAAAGAGATATTAGAAGTCGGTCCCAAAGACTTTGCCCGAGTTTACGAGGAAATTAGCAGATGCAATTTTCTGATGGGGAACACTGAAGAATGCAAGAAATATGCACAAAAAGCTGTGGAGATGGATGATTATTGCACCATGGCTCACATTTTACTTCACGAGATTTACCTTAGAGAGAAAGATACCACTGAGGCTCTCCAAGAACGAGAGAAGATACTTTCACACAATCCTGAAATGCTTGAATCCAGATAAATGGGAAGATAAAAACCATTATAGAAACATAAGATAAAATGTCCTGAACCATTTTAAATTGAAAGACGGAAAAGAGATGGACATAAAAGCCAAGGTGATCCTTTCGGTGATCGTCGCAATTTTTGTGGTTCACTCCCTGAGTTTGAATTTTACCCAGGATGACGCTTTCATCTCCTATAGATATGTCAAGAATTTCATAAATGGTAAAGGATTGGTTTTCAATCCAAGTGAAAGAGTCGAAGGGTATACCAATTTTTTCTGGATCATCCTTTTATCCATCTTCGCCAAGTTTGGCTTGGATGTAATAGTCGTTTCTAAAATATTAGGAATTGCTTCGGGCTGTATCGCTTTATTTCTGCTTTACAGAATCTCCGCCTTAATTTTCCAAACGAAAAATAAGTTCACCGCTCCTACCAGAGTGGTGACAAGGTCACCCCAAACTTGGTTTTTTCCCCTCTTCCCCTCTCTTCTTTTGGCATCCAACAGCGCTTTTGCATACTGGAGTATCAGCGGGCTGGAGACCGCATTTTTTGTGATGGCAGTTTTGCTGTCGGTATATTTCTATCTCATCAATCACAGATTGGTGATAGTTTTCACTGCCTTAAGCACGCTTGTTAGACCCGAAGGAGTGCTCGTATTCGTCATTATCCTCTTGCACCAGCTCCTCACCAGAAAAGACCAATCCAAAGATTATTTATTTTTCCTGGCTGGCTTCCTTGCCCTTTTACTACCCTTTTTTATTTTCAAGATCCTTTATTATGGAGACATCCTGCCTAATTCATTTTATGCCAAAACCGGCTTCTCGTTAGAATACATAAAGAGCGGGTTGGAGTATTTTTGGCTATTTTCAAGGCATTATGCCCTCTGGGGGATTCTTTATCTTTTACCACTCTTATTCTATAAAAACTTGGATGAAAAAGAACAATTGTTTCTGTCGTTCATTTATATCTACACCTTGTATGTGATCCTGATAGGCGGAGATGTTTTGATGGTTCACCGATTCTTCTTGCCGATTTTGCCTTTTCTGTATTTGTTTTACACTCTTTCAATAGGAAGACTCTTTTTAACGTTTAAGAGACGCTCCCTCGCAATTTTTATAAGCCTTTCTTTGATCTTTTCGCTTTCGGCAGTAACACTCTTGGTACCCTATAAATGGATCTCAGGAGTAAGGAAAACGGAAAAATCTTTTGTAGAAAAGATGAAGTTTTGGGCTGAAAATATAAATGATTCTTATGGATCAAATTTCACTATAGCAACGGTCACCATCGGCGCCCTCTCTTATTATCTCGACGCCAAAGTTGTCGATATGTTAGGCTTAACCGACAAGTATATCTCTCGTCACCCGGAAAAGATTCCGGGAATGGTCTCCAGCTGGAAGGAGCTAAAGTTCAATAGCCAATATCTTTTATCTCTTGATCCCGATTTTATTCTTTTTTCCACCGAGCGCAAACCCAGCGCTCCGGCTGAAAGAGCTCTTTTCTTAAACTCAAAATTTAGAGAAAACTATTACCTCATCGTTTTTCGTAAAAAAAATACATTATTTGCGATTTTTAAAAGGAAAGGGGTATATCAGAAGGAAAATCGAGTTTTTAAGGAGATAGAGTTTGTGAATTTATACAATGAAGCTTTAAATCTTCAAAATGCGGGTGACTACCGAGGTGCAATCGAGAAATTAAAAAGGGTTGCCCAAATCGGTCCCAGTGATTTTGCCTGGGTGTATACATCCATTGGAGAACAATACTATTTTTTAAACGATTATTCTCAAGGAGAAAAATATCTTAAAAAAGCCATCGAGATGGACGATTATTGTGTGGATGCACATTTTTTCTTATCAAAGATTTACCTAAATGGGAATATGAACCTGGAGGCACAACAGGAGGAAGAAAAAATCCGTAAATATAGCCCAAGCCTTTTCGGTCTTAAGGGACGTTAGAAAAAAAGTGTTGACAAGATTAGCCGGAAATATATATTATTTTTGGAACGAGCTTTGTAAAGCGGGAATAGCTCAGTTGGCTAGAGCATCACCTTGCCAAGGTGAGGGTCGCGGGTTCGAATCCCGTTTCCCGCTCTAGAATTCGTCCTGCGGACGAATTCTGGATCACAGTTCACGGTTAATGGTTCATAGCAAAACCTTAATTGCGGAGGGAAGTTAGTTTATTATGTGGGCTTACTATGAACCATTGTATTTACTATTAACTATCTCCCGTCAAAGGCGGGCGATTTCTGGCGGCTTAGCCAAGTGGGAAGGCAGAGGTCTGCAAAACCTCCATTCTCCGGTTCAAATCCGGAAGCCGCCTGTTTTGATTCAGTTCGTAGTTTGTCGTTTGCGGCTCATAGTCCACCTAACCACATCCCAAAAGCAGTTGGTAGTTCGTGGAGAAAACATGTCCAAGACTCAAAAGATAGAAAACGATATAAGGCAATTTTTAAAAAAGAATGCGGATGAATCTGTCATCAAGAAGTATTCTCGGTATTTCAAGGAGGGATACGACCCGTATGGGGTAGCTTTTGAAAAAATAACTCCCAAAATAGATGAGTGGTTCAATACGTGCCAGGAAGAACTAAGTCAAAAGGAACTTTTGATCTTATGTGATCATCTGATGAGTTCTGGCAAATACGAGGAAGCCAACATCACCTGTGCATTTATGGCAAGGCTGAGAAACCAATATAGTAAGAGTTTATTTAACACCGTGGGCAAATGGTTTGAACGATATGTCACTAACTGGGCACACTGTGACTCAGCTTGTCATAATATCTTATATACATTCCTAACAGATGGAGTGATCGAATTTAAGGATCTGCTTGTCTGGGCAAATTCCCCGCATCGATGGAAAAGGCGCGCAGCGGCGGTGACTTTGATTAAGGATTTTTCCAAAAGCGGAAGTGTCCCGCAGGCTTTGCAGGTTGCACGGAAATTAATTCTGGATCAGGAAAAAGTAGTTCAACAGGGAGTCGGTTGGCTTTTGAGAGAAGCGTGGAAAAGGTCACCCCAGAAGGTGGAGGATTTTTTATACGAGTGGAAAGATCAAGCCCCCCGGCTGATCATTCAATATGCAACCGAGAAAATCGACAAGGAAAAGAGGGAAAAATTCAGGCGTGGGTGAATAACCTCCTCCAAAAGTATCGTAAACTCTGAATTGTCTTGTGGTGTGTGGTTGGGCGGACTATGAACCATGAACTATGAACTATTAACTGATTTCACGCTCGCCGGAGTGGCGGAACAGGTAGACGCCTGGGACTTAAAATCCCATGCTCATTTTATGGGCGTGCCGGTTCGATTCCGGCCTCCGGCATAATAAAGCATGGGGGGATTTTTAATCTTACTTCAAATCAATGGAGCCGAGGGGGCTCGAACCCCTGACCTTTTGACTGCCAGTCAAACGTTCTCCCAACTGAACTACGGCCCCAGAAAATCAGGTAATAGGCAATAGGCATTAGTCAATAGAAAGACCAAAAATCGCTCATTGCCTTAACTAAAATACGGAGAAGTCATCGTTTGTCAAGGATAAAATCTGATTGTGGGGTTTCCTCATTTTTTTCAGCCCCACCCCGTCCATATGGACGGCTACCCACCCCTCCTCTCTTTGTAAGAAAAAGTCTATTAAACGACATTATGATCGCTGGCTTTTTATCTGTTTACCGCTATTTTTTTGCCAAAATGTGAGCTTGCCTTAAAGGTTCAGGAATCCTGTATCTTTGACTGCATTGAAGAATTATTTTTACTGCGGTTTGAATAGAGACTTTGTGGCCTGGCGTGACGAAAATCGGTTTTACACTATCTTTTGTAGAGACCACCGCTCCGATAAGCTCCCCTTTTTCTCCCTCTACAAATACATGTCCCCCTTTTTTCGGCAATGGTTCTGGATAATCTCTCCACAAAGGTGTTTTGGAACAAGCGATGGTGGGAAGATCAAGCAAAACTCCCAGATGGCTTGCCAAGCCCAATTTTCTGGGATGATCGATCCCTCTTCCGGGAAAAATGATAAGGTCTGGTTTTTCGATTTTGTTCAGAAGAGATAAAATTGCAGGTCCCACACTAAAAGCAAACAAACCTGGGGTGTAAGGAAAATCGCAACTTCCCCTCTCTACAATCTGATCTAAAATTCTTAATTGGGGGAAGGAAAAATTTACACAGGCAACTGAGACTTTATCTTCATCTTTTGAAAAAGTTACTCCTACTCCTAAAACCTTCTCTATTTTTTTAAACTCATCTTTGGTCATGACAAAGCGAGAAAGCTCTTCTTGAATTTTTTTAGCTTCTTCTATGGAGACATCCCAACTGTGTTGGTAGATTTTCTTCATCAAACTCACCCACATTTCAGGAAGAAATTCAGCGCGAGACAAGTCTCGCTACTCCGAAATGATCAGATTACCATATTAGGAGTAGCAGAGCTTGTCGTAACGAAGTGGAGATCCCGCCTTTACGGGGCTCTGCGTCTTTTTAATTCTTGAGGCCTTAGCTATCACAGAAAATGTTCCAAACCGTCCAATCTTTTTATTCCAAAGCTACGAACGATTTTGATGGTTTGGACAAATTCATCTTGGGTTATTCTTCTATCCAATGGCGGAAAATCATTTGCCTTATAGCAGGGACGATATTGATCCATCAGATTGACATAGGAATTCTTTGAGATCTCTTCGGTGATGAATTTCATCACTTCATAAGTTCCAGCTAAATCTTCCGGCAGAACCAGATGCCTAATGATCAAACCTCTTTTGGCTATACCTTTTTCATCTAAGATCAAATCTCCTACCTGCTGATGCATCGCCTTTATCGCCTGTTTTGCCACCTCCGAATAATCGGATGCATTACAGTATCTTTGAGCGATTCTATCGTCTGAATATTTGAAATCGGGCATATAAATGTCGAATATCCCTTCTAAAAGCTTTAGAGTGGAGACAGAATCATATCCGCCAGAGTTGTAAACCAAGGGGATAGTCAATCCTTTCTCTATGGCAAAAGACAAAGCTTTTACAATCTGCGGAATCACGTGAGTGGGGGTGACGAAATTGATGTTATGACATCCCATATTTTGTAGCGAAAGCATCATTTCCGCTATCCCCTCTTCGTCGACCAGATATCCTTCCCCCAAATGGCTGATGTCGTAATTCTGGCAGAAAATGCAGTATAAATTGCAATGGGTCAAAAATATCGTGCCCGAACCGTGTCTGCCCACTAAGGGACTTTCCTCTCCGAAATGCGGTCCAAAGCTTGAAACTTTAGCTCTCTTTCCGGTCTTACAGATTCCTTTTTGATCCTTGAGTCTATTAACCGAACATTTGTGAGGGCAGATATCACAACATTCCAGCTTTTTCCATAAAGCCACAATCCTTTTGGAAAGCTCACCGTTTTGATAAAGGCTCAAATAACCGGGTTGGATAGTTTTTACTTCTCCCGCTTCGCGGGAATTTTCAGCCCCGCCTCTGGCGGGATCTTCGACTTTTTCGGCTCCCAAGTCCTCTCCTCATCCAAGATATGGATGAACCTCCATCCGTCCCCTTCCAAGTTTTTGGCAATGAATCTTCGATGACATCTCCAGGGAAATCTTTCCGCACACATGAAAGCGGTGACAAATTGGCTCGCGATCTTTTTTAATTTCTCTATCCCACAAGCGAAATCTTGGGTGTGGGTATAGTCCTCATATCCTCTTTTTCTGAATCCCCCCAGAGTATCCCCTAAATAAAAATATCTTATTCCGCAATTTTCAAGTGTTAAAGAGAGATTTTTTTGGGTGAAATGATCCAGTCTGGATTGGGGGAATCTTCTTACGTCAACTAAGGCTTGGATTTTAAATTTTCTCAATAGAGCAATGAAATCCTCGATTTCCCTGGTAGATGATCCTATAGTGTAAATGAGCTTGACCACCTTTTACCGCCGGAGTAACAAAGACCCCCTCTATGGGTGTTGTATTTTTTGGGTTTCGTTTTAAAAGGTTAGGGTTACGGTTACGTATCGTCTGAAAAGTCATCGTCAATCGTCTATCCCGTCAAAGGCGGGATAAACGAAACCGATCCGCTGGATTCTGCGGACTGACGCTCCACGATACGTGGCCGAAACCAAAACCCACAACAAAAAAATGGAACCTCGTATGAGTGCATACGCATCTTATTTTGTAGACAGAGCACCAGGAATGCCGCCACCCTTTTGGGCGGGGTCATTCACCTCTTCCATACTTCTACTTTTCTTAAACAGTTGTCGCAGAATCTAACCCCTTTTCTATCCACATCCGACACGTCACCCGGAAGATACATCACACATTTAGGGTTTCGGCAATCAGCAAATCCCCAAAGATGTCCTAAAAGGTGGATGGCTTCTTTGAAGGACCTGGAGAACAAAACCTTCTCCTCATCCAGCATCTCGTAGTTTTCACGTTTTAGCCGGAAAAGCGAGATCACCGCCGCCTTACTTACTGGATCTGCCTCGCCAAAGACGAAATTTTGAGTGGGGATATATAAATCCTCATCCACCACGCCCAACATTTTCTCCTCGGGCGAGGATTTCAAAATCTCCAATTTGTTCAATATGACTGTCGAATAATATTGTCCCCTCTGTTCGTTATATGCTTCCTGGGGAAGCTTCGCCCCTTGAAGGACATCCACTCCGATGTTGAAATAGGAAACCAATTGGGAGGCTAAACGATTTATAAACACATAATCTATTTCTCCCAGAGGCACCACTACTATTTTGTTCCGCAAAGGGTATCTTCTCTCCATATCGCTCCGTCAAAAAAGCCTTTATTACAATATATACGGGAAGGGGTCTTGTGAAAAGTGAAATTTATCACAAATCAACTCTCTGCTTTCTATTGTCCTTATTTGTATCTAAGCGATTAGCGACAGTCAAATTAAAGGCTAAAAATACAACTCAAAAGTGAGATACTCAAAATTTTTTAGGGAAATTAGCAAATTCAATTAAAGATTTTTGACTATTTGCCGACAAAACAAAAAAGGAAGGGCAACCTCCAAATTTGCAGTTCGAGAGATTGATAAATAGCTTGACCGGCAAGTTCTCAAATCTGTCCGCTTAGTAAATCATAAAGACAGATCCGTCGTCCCCAAAAACATAAACCGTCCCCAAAAAAAGAAAAAAAGGGAAAGGGCGGATCTGTGTCTTTTCATTAAATATTATCCCACTTGGTTTTTTCCATCTCATGATTTACTGCTAAGCAATAAATCAATTCCCATCCGGATTTTCTTCTGCTATCCAACGCAGATTTGTTAATTATACAGGTTTTTAGATTATAAAGGTCGGAACATCGCGGTCAAGCATGGTGAAACCCGCTTGACAAAACGAAGGATTTGTCAACCCCGCCACGGCGGGAGTGACCCATAAACTGTCCAAGGATAAAGAGCGGGTTCTCGAAGGTGCATGGGGAGTGAGGTAAATGAGAGAAACGGATTATTTCATTTCTCTGAAGGCATCGCTCCTCCAGAAAAGTCCTTCCAGCCTTCGGCATAAGCTTTTAGTTGTTTGTCCACCAGAAAGTTTACACTCCCCTCTTCAAACGTTCCATCTTCCTTTTTTTCACCTGCTTTCACTCCGGTAAGTAACTCTATACCTTGATCGATGGTTTTGACTGAATAGATGCGGAACTTACCTTCTTTTACCGCTTCCACAACCTCGGTTTTCAACATCAGATCATCCACGTTTTGATGGGGGATTATCACTCCTTGAGTTTTGGTTAAGCCTTTGGCTTTACATACTTCGTAGAAACCCTCGATTTTTTCATTTACCCCGCCAATGGGTTGGATCTCTCCTTTTTGGTTGATTGAGCCGGTAACTGCAATATCCTGCCTTAAAGGAAGCCCGGATAAGCTCGAAAGGATGGCATACACTTCAGTGGAAGAGGCACTATCCCCTTCCACGCCTGAGTATGACTGTTCAAAACACAAACTGGCGCTCATGGTCAAAGGCTTGTCTTGCGCATATTGGCCTCGCAGATACCCACCTAAAATTAAGACTCCTTTGTTATGAGTTGGTCCACTTAAATCCGCCTCTCTTTCGATATTGATAACTCCCGCTCTTCCCATAGAGGTGCGGGCAGTTATACGGGTGGGTTTGCCAAAAGAGTATTCGCCCAAACTATAGACCGAAAGTCCATTGATCTGTCCCACCACCTCCCCTTCCGAATCTATCATGATGGTTCCATCCTCGATCATCTCCTGAAGTTTGTCCTCCGGCAAGGACAGCCTTTCTATCCATTCATCAATAGCTTTCTCCACATGCTCTCGTTTTACCTGTTTGCTTTTGGCATTTCCTGCCCAATAGCTTGCCTCCCGAGCCAGATCTGCTATTATGGTAAATCTGGTGGACAACTTTTTCTGTCTGCCAGCCACTCTAACGCCATACTCCACCACCGCCGCTACCCCACTTTTGTCAAAAGGCAAAAGTTTATCCTCATCGCATATCTTCTTTATAAAACAGGCATATTCATGGATATTACTCTCTTCTTTGCGCATAACTGAATCAAAATCAGCTTTCACCTTGAAAATCTTTTTGAAATCCTCATCCCTGTAAAAAAGCAGATAATACAGGAAACTATCGCCGATCATAACTACTTTTACATCTGACTCGACTGGTTCGGGTTTCAAAGCGGACGTTCCTAAGAAATAAAAAGGATCAAGGGTTTGAATCTCGATCACTCCGTGCCGGAGGGTGCGCTTAAGAGCCTGCCAAACTCCAGGTTCAAGCAAGACGTCTAACGCATTCAAAACCAGATAACCTCCATTAGCTTGCAAAAGCGAGCCGGCTTTGATCTTGGTGAAGTCGGTCTTCCAGGTCCCCAGCCGATCAGAAGATCTTTCAATTATTCCAAAAAGATTTTTATAAGAGGGGGTGGTCTCTATTATTATGGGAGCAGTCTGGGTCTCTGAGTTATCCACTAATACATTAACCTGATATTCTAAGAACTCATCTTCTCCCTTACCGAAAGGAAGCCCGGGAATGGACAATGGAGGTTGCTCCTCTTTTTTCCGTCTGAATCTATCTAAGTCATTTATCAAGCCTTCCTCGACCTCTTGCAAATACTCTTGAATCTTTCCGTTCTCATATTTAACCTTTATTTCCTTAACCGCATCCTTTATCAGAGGAAGGATAATTTCTTTATCCAAAGACTCCAGTGCCTTTTCCAATTCCCTGACGATCTCTTTTCCCGCCTTAAACACATCCTCCATCAGTTTGCCCAAAGCCGAATATTTTGCCTCCAGAGTTTTGAATTGCCCCTCTGGAAACTTGCCCGATTTCACCTGTTTTTCCAACTTGGAAAGACTGGTGGGCTTGCCTTCGACCAAAGGCTGGACATCCGGCTTGACAAAAGGACCCATCTGAATCTGAACCAAAGCAAAACCCTCTTCTTTCACCTGGTCATCGAATTCCTGCAAGATAGCTTTTTGCCCATCTTCGGACTCTTTGACCAACTCTTTTCGCCTCTCCTGATAATTTTCACTTTCGAACACTCTCGGTATATTCCTTTTAAGTGAGAGGATGAGATTCTCCATGTCCTTTTTGAAAAGTTTAGCCTGTCCCGCAGGTAAACTGACGATCCTGGGCATATCGGGGTTTTTGAAGTTACTGACGTAGCATTTATCATCCGGACGTTTTCCCCTTTTCTCAAGTCTTTCCAAAAGATGCTTGATGGTGGTTAATCTTCCCGTGCCCACGAAGCCGGTCACGAAAATGTTGTAACCGATACTTTCAATATCCAAGCCCAATTTGATAGCTTTCACGGCCCGATCTTGTCCAATGATCCAGTCGCAAGGTTCGACCTCATCCGTAGTGGTAAAATTCAAACTTTCCGGATCACATCTCCATCTTAGTTTTTCTACCGGAACCTCTTCGAAATTTGTCCTCTTAGACATCTTCACCACTCTCCTTTTGTTTTCAGTTAAACCAAAAGATTAAGAAATCAGTTTATTTGATTGTGATACAAGGAATTAAGCTCTCAAACTATTTACATCTTACTAACCTATGTTTTTCTTCTCAAAAAAGCATTTTATTTAGTTTGGAGTCCTGTGTCTTTCTTTTCGACAAGGCATGAAGCCTTGTCTACGCGTTGGCAAATCAATCGCCAAAACAGGTTCCCACTCCTCTGGCGGCCTCAATTAGAGGCGAATCTAAATTTACTTTCTTCAAGTTCCTGATTGCGGATTCAATGAGGACTGAGGTTATCTCTCCACATTGTAAACTCGTCATCTCTCCAAATTTTTCCGCCAGGACCAAATCCACCGCTTTCTTGCCAAATTGAGTAGCTAAGATTCTATCAAAATCCGTTGGCTTCCCCCCCCGCTGGAGATGTCCCAGTATGATGACCCTGGTCTCCAAACCTGTTAGGTCCTCAATTTGTCGAGCGATTTTGTAGCTTACACCTCCCAGTCTAATCGGGTCTGTGCTATCTTTGACTTTTCTTTTGACCACCAATTCCCTATCCTCTCCGCCAGAGGCGCCACGCCTGCCGGCGGGCAGGGATCTGTCTATGACAGAAAACTTCACTCCTTCAGCCATCACCATAATGCTGAAACGCTTTCCAATCTTGCTTCTCCTTTTAACCTCCTCGCAGATTTTTTCTATTTTGTAAGGAATCTCCGGAATCAAAATTATGTCCCCCCCTCCTGCTACACCAGCATGCAAAGCCACCCAGCCGGTATATCTTCCCATTAACTCTATGATCATCACCCGATGGTGGGATTCAGCAGTGCTGTGGATATTGTCAATAGCTTCAGTTGCCACAGCCACAGCGGAGTCGAACCCAAGGGTGAAATCGGTGGCTCCCACATCGTTGTCAATGGTCTTGGGTATTCCCACTATTGGCATCCCTAACTGAATCAATTCATGGGCGATATGCAGGGTGCCATCTCCTCCCATACAGACCAAAGCATCCAGTTTTAAATTGCGAAAATTTCTAAACACCTCTTTGGAAACGTCTTTTTTCTCTTCCCCATAAGCAAAAGGATTAGCCCGATTAGAAGTCCCCAATATGGTCCCACCCAAGGTCAATATTCCGGAGACGTCCTTAGTCTCTAATTTTCTGGTCTTATTTTTGATCAGACCTTCGTATCCATCCTCAATCCCGATCACCTCCATTCCGCAGGATCCATGGGACTGGTGGCAAAAGATGGAAGTTTTAGCTACAGCCCGGATAGCGGCATTAAGTCCGGGACAATCTCCCCCGCCGGTCAAGATGCCAATTCTTTTGGTTCGTTTCACTCTTTTTTTAGAGCATGTGTCGGGTAGCTCCCCCGCCAAAGGCGGGATCGCAACCCGACCTACGGTTTCTTATAAAAACGAGTTCTTCTGGTCAAGCTGAAGCTTGACACTCCAGAGTTAAAATATACCTCAAATAAGAAGCTCAATCAAGTATATTTTTCAGCAAATAAAAGGCTTGCATTAACTCCAAGTCAATTTTATATTAAAACTGAAAGGATGGTTTCTTGTGAAAAAAGTCGTTGTCTTAGGATCGACTGGATCAATCGGCAGAAATGCGTTGAACGTATTATGCAATTTTGCTGATAAATTCAATGTCTTTGGACTTTCCTCAAATACCAATATAGGCTTGTTGAAGGAACAGGTCGAAAGGTTCAAGCCAAAGAAGGTAGCGATTACAGACGAAGAAAGTTTTCAAGGTTTTATAAATTCGCTTCGCTCACTACAAGAAAGAGAAAATGAGACCGAAGTCTTTTTTGGCATGGATGGCTTGAAAAAGTTGTGTTCTGATCCAGAAGTAGATTTAGTGATAAATGCTTTAGTCGGTGCAGTCGGTCTTCTGCCCAGCTTTTCGGCTATCGAATCCGGGAAAGACTTAGCCATTGCCAACAAAGAGACTCTGGTCATGGCGGGCGATCTTTTGACCCGAGATGCCAAAGAGAAAAACGTAAAGATTCTGCCCATAGATAGCGAACATTCAGCCATCCTTCAGTGTCTTTCGAGCGGAAAGAAAAATGAAGTGAAAAGATTGATTTTGACCGCATCCGGCGGACCATTTCTCAAAAGGAAAAAGAAGGATTGGAAGAATATAAAGGTAAATGAGGCGCTCTCTCATCCCACCTGGGAGATGGGAAAAAAGATCACCGTGGATTCAGCCACTCTGATGAACAAAGGATTAGAGGTGATCGAGGCGCATTGGCTTTTTGATATGCCGGCAGATAAGATAAAGGTTTTGATTCATCCCCAATCCATAGTTCATTCAATGGTAGAGTTTGTGGATGGATCTTTGATTGGGCAGATGAGCATTCCGGATATGAGGATTCCCATCCAATATGCTCTGTTTTATCCGGAGAGGTTACCCACTAACAACAAACCTTTAGATTTAACTCAGATAAAAACTCTCTCTTTTTTTGAACCTGATCAAAAAAAATTTCCTGGCTTAGAGATTTGTTATCAGGCTTTAGAGATAGGAGGAACAGCGCCAGCAGTGCTTTCTGCATCCAATGAGATAGCGGTGAAAGCTTTCTTAGATGAAAAAATTTCATTTGTTGACATTTGCAAAATCGTTAAGAAAACATTAAAGAAACATGAAGTGGTAGAAAATCCGAATCTGGACGATATTTTGAATGCGGACAGATGGGCAAGAGAAACCGCAGAGGAACTTTGCCTTGACATAGAAAGGAAGAAATGACAACACTTATTGCCTTCATAATTGTTATAGGTCCTCTGATTCTCTTTCACGAATTAGGTCACTTTTTGGCGGCCAAAAGATCAGGAATAAAGGTGGAAAGATTCTCTTTCGGTTTTCCTCCAAAGATAATTGGCAAAAAGATCGGGGATACTGAGTATTGTCTGTCTGCTATCCTATTAGGCGGATACGTGAAGATGGCAGGAGAGGATCCAGACGAAAAAGAGCTAAAAGGTGAACCCTGGGAGTTTATGTCCAAACCGATTCATACTCGTGCTTTAGTGATTTTTGCAGGTCCGGCTATGAATTTCATCTTAGCCATCTTGATATTCTGGGGGATAATTTTCTTTGCGGGTAAACAGGAAGTTCATGAAGATACCAATCAAATTAGTTTGGTGGAACCAGGGGGTCCGGCAGATAAGGCGGGAATTAAACCCGGCGACCGAATCATCTCTATCAATGGAATTGAAGTATCAACTTTCGGAGAGATGCGTCAAATCATTCAGGAGCAGGTGGAAAAGCCAATCGAGGTTAAGTGGAAAAGAGATGGGGATGAATATACTGCCACCCTCACCACTTTTAAAGACAGAGTTTTAGATGAAAAAGGAGAGACTAAATATGTAGGAAAAATCGGGATAGGACCCAGCTATACCATAATCAAAGTTGGTTTTTTCAGATCGTTTTTAGAAGGAATTGGGTTCGCCATCTTTATCCTGGTGGAATCAATTAAGTTCATCATTGGACTCATTACCGGGACTGCATCTGTTAAGCTTTTAGGAGGTCCTGTCTTTATTGCTCAAGTTGCAGGAGAGACCGCCAAAGCCGGAATTGCCAACCTCCTTTCCTTCATGGCACTTTTGTCCGTCAATCTATCCTTTATAAATGTGCTCCCCATCCCAATTTTGGATGGCGGTCATCTTCTATTTTTGACCATCGAAAAAATAAAAGGTAGCCCGCTCACCATAAAACAGCGGGCCGCTATGCAACAGGTCGGACTTGCGTTTTTGATCCTTTTAATCATTTTTGTTACTTACAATGACTTTCTGCGTTTAATAAAATAGGTAGAAGTTTCAAGGTTCGCCCGTTGGTTCAGGGTACCTTACCCTGAACCAGAAATAAAGGTCAGGGGTGAGGGTTCATCCTGAAGGATTCACCCTGAAGGGCACCCCTGACCAATGAGTGAAGAATATGAATAAGAAACCTTTAGCAAATTATGATTCTAAATCAGACATCCTTTACATCGTAGCTAAAAAAGGGAAAGAAAAAGAATTTGTAGAAGCTGCGCCAGGTATGAACGTTGAGCTTGATGACAGAGGTCAAGTGATTGGGATAGAAATCCTGAATGCTTCTAAATGCTTAAAGCCCATTGCTAAACCTTTATATAAACAGATGCAGATGGCTCTGATGCATCGCCATTAGGAAATGCCGATGCTTTCTGCTTCGGTAATTCCCATTACCGAAGCATTAAAGCCCATAAAAACGAAAGGGGTTATATATGTCAACAGTAGAGGAAATCCTACGTTCAATTGAATCTCTCTCAGAAGAGGAATATGCTCGGTTGAGAGAATGGTTTTCCGAAAGGGATTGGGAAAAATGGGATAGACAAATTAAGGGAGACTCAGAATCGGGAAAGTTGGATTTTCTGATCAAGGAAGCGCGTGACGAAAAAGCGAAAGGAAAACTAAAGGAACTCTAAAATGCATCGAACGACAAACCGTTTCTGGAGATGCTTTGAGGCTCTTCCCGATCCTGTTCAAAAGGTGGCTAAGAAACGCTTTGAGCTACTCAAAACAGACCCCTTACATCCTTCTCTTCATTTCAAGAAAGTGGGGAGATTTTGGTCAGTTCGAGCAGGAATTGATCACCGAGCACTTGCAGTTGAGGATGGTGAAGACTTTATTTGGGTTTGGATTGGGACTCACAGCGAATACGAGCGAATGATTAAAAAAATGGGATAGCAACTCGATACGGCTGATCCCGGGTTTGGCGGGAGAAGGGCACCCCTGACCAACGAGTAGAAAATGATGAATCTTCATGTAAATTATGTAAAAAAGAATGGAAAAAAGGAATTTGCTGTTATTCCCTATGAAGAGTTTATTGAACTTCAGGAACAGTTAGCTGATTATGAGGATTTACGTGAGCTCCGCAAAGCAAAAGCCAACGAGGCTGATGCCCCCACAGTAAGTTTAGAAGAAGCGAAGAAGCGGCTCAATATAAAATAATAACTGACATTATTCATTTGTCAGGTACGCAGGGCACCTGATCTACGAGGCTACATTTTTTATCGTTCCCCCTCACCCTTGCCCTCTCCCCCAGGGGAGAGGGACAGCTTCATATCAGAAATGAATTTGTATGGACTAAAAATCAAAATATCTTGAATAATCGAAAGAAAAATTTTCAGGGAGATATTCGCCCAGCTTTTCATCCAACTTATATTTTCCTTTATATTCTCTTTTTGAAATCTTATCCAAAGCCTCTATCAGTTGATCGATCTCCTCTTCGGTGTTGTAAAATCCGAAGCTGATTCTGACTGCACCGGGGAGATGGGCTTTATTCCTCCTCTTGAGTTCGTCTCTAAATTTTTTGGATTCTCCTTCAGTGACTCCTAAAAGACGAGTAACATAGGGATGAGCACAAAAACAGCCATGCCTCACTCCGATGCCGGCTTCATAGCTTAGTATGGTTGAAGTCAAAGCATGATGAAATCCATTTAGATTGAAAGGAATGACGCCCAGCCGGTCGAAAGACGCATACGCATTTTCATCTCCCGCTTCGCGGGAATTTTCAACATAATCTTGGTTCCCGTAAATGATAATATCCTTAATCAATCTCAATTTTTTTATGGCATATTGGGTAAGCCTTTTTTCGTGACTTGTGATGGTGTCCATTCCCATCTCTTTAAGAATTTTTATGGCTTCGGCTAAGGCGACCGCCCCTACCACATTGGGCGAACCTACCTCTTCCTTATCCGGCAGACCGGTCCAGAAGACCTCATCCAGAGTGACGATCTCCACGGTTCCTCCTCCCACATGTTCGGGATCGCCTTGCTGGAAGGTCGATTTTGGTCCGATTAAAACTCCGGTGCCAAAAGGAGCATACATCTTATGGGCAGAAAAGATTAAATAATCTATATGCTCTGGATCATCATCCGGCTTCATATCTAATGGACGGTGTGCCACCAACTGGGCGGCGTCAACTACTATCTTTGCATCGTATTGATGTGCCAATGAAGCGATCTGGTGAAGGGGGTTCACATAGCCGGTAACGTTTGAAGCTCCGGTCAGAGCCAAAAGCTCTATTTTACCCTGGTATTTTTTTAGCTTTTTTTCCAAATCATTTAAGTCTAGGACGCCGTATTTGTCCACCTCCACATAAATCACTTTTGCTCTTTTACGCCAAGGCAAATCGTTGGAATGATGCTCCATCAAAGAGGAGAGCACAATCGAATCATCTCTGAAAGGGAAACGATTAGCCAGTTTGTTTAGAGCCTCTGAAGAATTTTTGGTAAAGATCACTGCATTGGTTTTTGGGTCAGCTTTAACAAAATCAGCAACCATTTGGTGAGCTTGGTCATAGATTTTGGAGGAAAGCAAAGATTTGAATCCTGAGCCCCGGTGAATGCTGGAATACCAATCCAAGAATTCATCTACCTTGTCAAGCACAGGTTTTAAACAAGGGGTGCTGGCGGCATTGTCAAAATTTATAAATCTCTTTGAAGAACCGTCTAAGAGAGGAACCTTCTTGTCTAATCCTACGACCTGTTTTCTGAAATATTCTAATTTGCTCTCTTTATTTGTCTCAGTGGATTTGGAGATAACCATTTTTTACCTTCTCTCAATAGATTCTGGGGGTTTCAGATATATTCATATCCTTTGAACGATCACAGTAATATGCAAGATAGATTAACACAACACCTTGTCAAGAAAAAATTCGCATTTATAAACCATTTTCATTTGATAGAATCGGATGCTCAACGGATTTTGGGTTAATTTAACTTTTTTTCTGAAAAAATCTTGACAAAGCAAAGCCGAATTGTTATGTTTTCGCTCAAATTAGTGAATTGTTTCACATATTGAAAGGCAGGCGTTTAAATTGAAAAAACATTTAAAAATTCTTACAACGGTTGCAATTCTTTTCACTTCCTCTCACTTCGGTTTTGCCCAAACGAATGAAGATTGTTTAACCTGTCATGGTGATAAGAGTCTAACTAAGGAAGATTCCACCGGCAAGGAAATATCGCTGTATGTGGATGAAGCGGTATTTAAGCAATCTATTCACCATGATCTCTCCTGTGTGGGCTGTCATGTGGGAGTTAAAGCCGAATTCCATGAAACTAAGCCTGAGGCGGTCAATTGTGGAGAGTGTCACTCAGATGCGCAAGATCAATATAGAAAAGGATTTCATGGACAGAAATATTTGGAGGGAGTGAAGGATGCTCCCACTTGCCGGAATTGCCATGATTATCACAATATCCGATCTGTGGACGATCCAAAAGCGGATACTTATAGGGCGAATCAGCCCAAGATGTGTGCCAAGTGTCACGCCGATGTAAGATTAGTAAGTAAATACCAGATCCCTGTTCCCGCACCTTATCAGGCATATATGGAGAGCGTCCACGGGAAAGCACTTGAGGGCGGAAACCTGGGGGCGGCTGTTTGTAGTGATTGTCACAGAAGCCATGATCTCAGACCTTCCTCTGATCCAACTTCGTATGTCTATCGAACCAACATTCCCTCCACCTGTGGAGGGTGCCACCCCACCGAAGAGGGAGAATACAGCCAGGATACTCATGGAAGAGGAGTGAAAAGAGGAGTAACCGAGGCTCCGGTCTGCACCGACTGTCATAATGAACACGCCATCAAATCGTCTGGTGACAAAACCTCACCCACTTTTCCTGCAAACATCTCCAAAGTAACTTGTAACCGGTGTCACTCCTCAGAAAAGATTATCGAAAAATATGGACTGGTTTCGGAAAGGGTAACCACATATCTGGATACCTATCACGGAGTGGGAAGCAGAGCCGGAGATCCTAAGACCGCCAGCTGTGTGAACTGTCATACCAGCCATAACATCAGAGGACAAGACGATCCCCAGTCCACCATAAACAAAGCCAACCTGCCGCACACATGCGGGCAATGCCACAAAGGAGCTGGACCCAATTTTGCCAAGGGATCAATACATATAATACCCACCGGCAAGAAAGATGTCGGGGTCTATTGGGTGAGACTTTTGTATATTTCACTTATTCTCGCGGTGATTGGGGGGATGTTAGCCCATAACGGCGTGGTTATGATAAGATATGCTATGGAACGGTATCAGGAAGCGAAAACTGGAAAGGTGGTAAGGTGGAATACCCCAGAGGTTTTATGGCACTTTCTTTTATTTGTCTCCTTCGTTACATTGATCATAACTGGATTTGCTTTTAGATTTCCGGACATGTGGTGGTCTTCCTGGATGACTCATTCCCCTACTGCCTTTGCGGCACGGGGGGTAGCCCATCGGGTAGCAGGGGTTATTCTAATAGGACTGGTCCTCTTCACTATCTTGCGCTCTTCTTTCACCAAGCGCGGCAGACAACAGATAATAGATAAATCTCCCACTCTCTCAGATGTGAATAACGTGACCCAAAATATTCTTTACAGTTTCGGCTTATCCTCCAAGCGTCCTTTGTTTGGGCGATATGACTACACCGAAAAAGCAGAGTATTGGGCGCTGATGTGGGGTGGATTGGTGATGATTCTAACCGGACTCCCCCTGTGGTTCGAGACCTTCTTTTTGTCATTCTTCCCCAAATGGCTGTTGGACGTGGCTAAAGCAATTCACTATTACGAAGCCTGGCTGGCAACTCTGGCTATCTTAGTGTGGCACTTCTTCTATATGTTCATACATCCGGAAAGCTACCCCATAAACTTCACCGCCTTGACCGGCAGAATGACTGAGGAAGCTTACATGGAGAGACATCCTTTGGACTACGACAAAATGATGGCTCGGGGTGAAATGATTGAGGAAGAATGGGTGGAAGAAAAACCCACAGAGCCTGAAACCGAAAAAGGTGGAACGGAAGAATCGAAAGGGGAGGAAGAAAAGGAATAAAGGCAACATTTACTCAAGTTTACTAATACAAACGCATTAAATGGAATGTCATTGTGAGGAGCGAAGAGACGAAGTCCCGCCGTTGGCGGGACCTCGCTCTTTTCAGTCGCTCGCAATAGCACTTTATTTCTTACGTATGCACCAATTTTTACTAACCAAAGCCTAAACAAAAAAGAACTTAAGAAACTCTCCTTAAATAATTCTAAAACAAGTCCTGCATTAACTCGTATAAATAAAAATGATTCTTTTGAACTAAAAGCTCGGAGGAAAACCAATGCGCACCAATCTCAAGACACAAAATCCGCCCAAAAGAAAAAAATCCATAGTGCGGGAATACGTTGAATCCTTTGCGGTAGCTCTAATTTTGGCTTTGATCATCAAATGCTCAGTGGTGGAGGCTTATAAGATTCCATCGGGATCAATGGAAGACACCCTTCTGATCGGCGACTTTCTTTTGGCTAACAAGTTTATTTATGGGTCGAAGGTTCCCTTGTTGCCGATTCGTCTACCAGCTTTAAGAGAGCCAAAGCCCGGCGACATCGTGATCTTTAAATATCCTCGCGATCCTAAGGTGAACTACATAAAAAGATGTGTGGCGGTGGAAGGACAGACGGTAGAGATTAGAAATAAGGTTTTGTATGTGGACGGCAAAAAGATCCCGGATCCACCCTCAGGAAAACACACAGATTCCTTTATCCGTCCCAATGTAAGAGATCCCAGAGACAATTTTGGACCTTATAAAGTTCCCCAAGGGTATCTGTTCATGATGGGAGACAATCGGGATAACAGTGCCGACTCCCGCTATTGGGGACCGCTCCCTCGAGAATTGGTTGTAGGAAAAGCTATGATCATTCACTGGTCCTGGGACTCGGACCCCAATGCACCTGTCGTGACTCGTGAAGACCTTCTTTCCATTCCCAAAAATGTTTTCTACAACATTATTCATTTCCCTAAAAGGGTGAGGTGGAATAGAATCGGAGATATTATAAGATAGAGACAAAGAGAAAGAATAGGATTTTTGGGGATTCGTTTAACGGTGACGAAGTCCCGCGATGCGGGATATTGACGACTCGTATCGGCCGGCGAAGCTGGGTGGTCGAAGCTCGAAAATTCTTCTAAGTTGGTTCGGGAATTGGAATTCCCGAACCACTTTCGTGCGGGAAATCTCCCGCGGAGCGGGATATTGACGCCAATTCCCGCACGAACAAGAGGTTTTTCAACACGCCGTAAAGCTTGACACTCCAGCAAAGCTTTTCCAACTTGACTTTTTCAGAGGTCTCATCCAAATTTCTTGAATGAAAATCCTTTTTCAGCATCTTTCAAATTGTAAACAAAATTATCTCTGCTTAGTCCTTTCTCAAAGATTTTGATAAAACCTTAACGAACGAAAGTAAATCTGATGCTATTAGGGAATCTATGTTTAGGCTTGGCTCTTTTGTCTGCTTTGTTTTCTGCCCTTTTCTTTCTTTTGGGAGCTAAAGAAAATGAAAAGTTTTTAGGGGTTGGCAAAAAAATATATTATCTCTTTTTCTTCTTTGTTTTTTTGGCATCTGCCTACCTGATGTATCTATTCTTATCTCACAACTTCAAAGTTGAATATGTGTATAACTATAGCTCCTCGGAACTTCCCTGGTTTTATCTGATATCAGCTTTTTGGGCCGGACAGGAGGGAAGTTTTCTTTTATGGCTTCTCTTGGGAAGTTTACTTGGAATCTTCATCATCTTCCGCAGAGACAAAGCCAGGGCAGATATTTATCAGGGATATACTATGTTCTTCTATCTCTTAGTGCAGATGTCCCTGTTGATCTTGCTTTTGAAGAAAAGCCCGTTCTCGCTTTTGCCTGATTCACCTTTGGAGGGAAGGGGACTAAATCCCCTGTTGCAGGATTTCTGGATGGTGATCCATCCCCCGGTGGTCTTCATCGGATATGCTGCCATAGCCGTTCCTTTTGCTTATGCCTTAGCCGTTTTAGTTGAGAACAGATACGAGGGCTGGACCAGATTTGTCCTTCCCTGGGTGGGTTTCTCCTCTCTTTCCCTGGGAGCTGGAATTTTCCTCGGTTCCTATTGGGCTTATAAAGTTCTGGGATGGGGGGGATATTGGGGATGGGATCCGGTGGAGAACGCCTCTTTGATCCCCTGGCTTTCCTCCATCGCTTTGATGCATGGGCTTCTTTTGGAAAAGACCAAAGGGGGCATGAGGAGAACGAATTTTCTTTTGGCAATCCTGTCATTCCTTTTAATCCTTTATGGCACCTTTCTGGTCCGGAGTGGGGTCTTGGGAAAATTCTCGGTCCACTCCTTCACAGATTTAGGAATCAGTGCATATTTGATGTGGTTTATGATCTTCTTCGCTTTATTTTCCATCGGGCTCTTTATCTTCAGATTACCTCATATCCAGCGCATCCAGATCACCAAAAATATTTTATCCAGTGAGTTTGCGATTTCTGTTGCCATAATATTCTTTTGCGTTTCAGCACTATTAGTCTTGTTGGGCACTTCATCCCCGCTCATCACCAGCATTTTTGGGGAGCCTTCCAATGTGGATATAACTTTCTATCTCCGCACACAGCTTCCTTTAGTTATCATAGTAGTTTTGATATTGGGGGTTGTTCCTTTTTTAAGCTGGAACAAAACAAGCTGGAATGAATTCATTAAGAAAATCTCACTCCCTTTATCCCTAACTTTTCTTTTGACCATTTTGGCATTTATCCTTAAAGTTCGCTTTCCCATCTATCTTGTCCTTATGTTTGTAGCCCTGCTTGCATTTGTTAGTAATTTATTTATATTCATTCAAAGAGGAAAGAAGGGATTAAAATTTGCCGGAGGGTATTTGACTCATTTAGGAGTGGGGTTATTGCTTTTGGGAATCATCACCTCCTCCGGTTACTCAGAATCGATCAAACTCACTCTTCCCATAAATGAAACCAAGGAAGCTTTTGAATACAAGCTCACTTATATGGGAATAGATAGCGCTTCCATAGGTGAAAAAGAAGTATTAAAGGTAAAAGTCCAAAAGGATAATAAGAGTTTCATGGCACGCCCAAAATTTTATTATAGTGAATTTACCCACGGAATGTTGAGACACCCTTATATTAAAATGAATCTTCTGAATGATCTTTATTTAGCTCCCCTGGAGCTTTCTCCTCCGGGTGAGGGCGAAAAAGAGAACCTTTTTTCTGTCCAGAAAGGCGAAGCCAAAAAGGTAGATGGATATAACATCAAATTTGTGGATTTTGATATGACCACTCACGATAAAGTTGACCAAGTAAGTGTGGGAGCTATTTTGGAAGTTGAAAAAAATGATCAGAAGGAAACCCTTATCCCCGCTATAACTATAGGAAGAACAGAGGGAGATCAAGCCAAAGGCAAAGTCCAGCTTCCCGGAGGGGAGGATTATCTGGTATTGAAAAAAATAGATGCCGACCGGAAAACGATTGACCTTAGTCTGGTTTTGTCTGCGGAGGAAACCTCAGGTGATCTTCTGATTTTAAACGTAAGCAAGAAGCCCTTGATCAATCTTTATTGGCTGGGAACTGTCTTGATCTTGCTCGGTTTGATTATCGCCACCTATCGCCGCACCAAAGAGATTGCACTTAATAATAAGTGAATGACCGCGGATATGTAGGGCTTGTTGAAAAACTTGAACCGGCAGAGTTGTCATTCTGACCCCGCCTTTGGCGGGGGAAGAATCTCAATATGCATGAAGCAGATTCTTCGGTCGCTTCGCTCCCTCAGAATGACAGAGTGGGTTTTTCAACAGTCCCGTGTAAGGTGCGTAAAAATCTATTTGAGGAATTGTTACTTTATCTTCCCCTGTGTATAAAGCATATTCATCCTGGTGGTAAAACTGGAGTAGCGAAACTTGTTTCGCGTCAGTGATGGATGCTTCATCCATGCCCATGTATTTCCCCAAAGCCAGAGTACCAATGAGGAGTAAAGACCGAAACTCCCTCCTTAAAATACCCGCCTTCGTTGCGTAATATGAAAAGGATGTGACCAGAGGATTTCTTGAAAAGAATCAAATGAGGAAAAGAATTCACTCCATAACAGCATTTCTGAGACCTCCGAGCACGGTTTTATTCTTCGGAGCTATTTTCCTTTTGGGGATAATTTTTCTGGAACTGTTACGATTTGGTTTTCTTTATAGGTACAGAAACATTGCATCTGGC